>Ga0228536_1000281_pt1 | contig 115426 bp, 94 predicted proteins | sample SJ1Smetagenome_FD_168611 | JGI IMG/M metagenome (GOLD analysis project Ga0228536, IMG submission 168611) | Enriched culture of PCE-dechlorinating microbial communities from Ithaca, New York, USA - SJ1.S | ecosystem: Engineered > Modeled > Simulated communities (microbial... > Unclassified...
GGCTGAATGGCGAGGCAGTGCTGTTGGGCAGATTATTCAAAGTGAAGTTGCCGCTGCTATCAGTTGTGGTGGTGATGGACGGGTTACCTACCATGGTCACCGTGACGCCGCTGATGGGAGTACCGGCATTATCCACCACCTGACCGCTGTGGGTAGTGGCAGAGCCGAGACTTAAGGGCGCGCCATAATAACCGGCAGGACCCCAGGTATAGGTTCCGGCTGTTGTTGTAACCACCAGCGGATTTGAAGGGCCGCCAAAACCGCCCGGCACGGTTGCAGTGATCTGCGTGCTGGTGGAGCTGGTGACAGAGAGCGGTGTACCACCGACTGTCACACTGGTCGGGCCGGCAAGATTGTAACCCTTAATGGTGAGAGTCCCTCCAGGCACCACAGAGGCCGGACTGATGCCGGTAATCAGAGGTGCTGATTGGGCGGTGACAAACCCTGCCTGGTACTGGATCTCGTTGTCGTTGGCATCCATTGCGGTCAGGGTCCAGCCGTAAGCACCGGTTGCCGTGGGAAGCGTGAATCCGTCATCGCTGGTATTATAGCTGGTGATCGTTGACGTCAGATTGTCCGTTGACCAGAGCTGATTGTAGTTGATGTCCTGCAGCCAGATCGCGTAGCTGTACCATTCTCCCGGTGGGGTGGCCGGCGGCAGCCAGCTGAAGACCGGGCTGCCATTGCTAGTCCCCTTGGTGAGGTCATTGTAGGGAACGGGAAAGATCGGTGCCAGCGGCCAGGGAGGGCTGTTATAAGGGGCCGTTGTTAAAACCGTGTAGGCATCGCTGCCGCCCTCAAGGTAGTAGACGGTCACGGTGTAGCTGTCACCGGCTTGAGCCTTTTTCAGTCCTTGGATATTCAGTTCCAACCTGCCGTTTTCATATGAGTTGCCAAGGTCTACCGGAGTGACAACGTAGCCTGACCCGCTTGAAGGGGCGCTGGTGAGGGCTGCGTTGATCGGTGTCTTGAGTTGGGGAGTTACCAACAGCCGGTACTGAAATTGTTCGCCGGAATTGTCTGCGCCGGTCTCACCATACAGGGTGTGTGAGGTTCGTGCCTGCAGTACCGCGCCGGTTGTGGGCAGGTTGACCGCGACACCGCTTACGTTGGCATTGGTAATGGTGACCCGTACCCCGGCGCTTTCCTTGATCCGCAGGTCACCAGCATCATCGATGCCGTTGTTATTCATATCAATAAAGCCCTGGATGCCGTACTTGCCGGCAGGCAGGTTGGGAATGGTGAAGCTCTGGCTGTTGGCTGCCGGGGTGGCATAGCCGACAAAATAGGGATAACCGTTTTCGTCCAGTGCAGCTAATCCCAGAGGTCCGGTAGGGGTGACGCCGGTGTAGGTGACGGTGCCTGAGATCGAGTAGCTTCCCTGTGGAAGCTGACCGGCCGGGCTCCAGGTGCTGGCAGCGGTGCTACCGGTGCTGCTTACCGCCACAACTTTGTAGTAGTAGGCGGTCGTTGCACCGGCGTGAATCCACATGCCGTTGCCATTGGCCGGAACATTAAGCTTTGAGCCGATAATTGATGCGTCACTACCCGCAGAGCTCCAGTAAATGTTGTATTTAACCGGTATTTCAAGTCCGCTGCTGTTTCTTGGAGGATCCCAATTAACAAGGTTTGCCGAATTGTTTTGCGATCTTGCCGCTCCCACGTTGGTAGGAGCGGCAAGTGTTGCCGGAGTGGGATCGGTCAGTGTGATGTTGATGCCGGTGGTGTCGCCGGTCACATTGCTAAGATAGACAATCCCGGCTGGATCGCTGTCATGCTGAATGCCGGTGCCGGTGCTGTCAAGATACGCCTTGACCGGATAACCCCCGATTCCTGCACCTCTGATGGTAAAACTACCGCTATAGCTCCCTGAACTGCCGGTAAGTGTTGTGGAAACACCAACATTCCAGAGGTTGTAAATAACACTTGAACTACCGTTTGCCACCAGGTAGACCCTGCCGGTCTTGCTGCCGTTATAGGTGATTGTGCCGGATAGCGTTGCTGTCGGCGCTACCGATGCTTGGCAAATGCTACTGAACCCAAGCAGTATCATGGCCATAATGGGCAGTATGAGTTTTGTCAAGGTGCGCATGATCAGGCCCCCTTTCTTGCATGCATTTTTTTGTTGTATACAGTTAAAAAGCGTAGCCCTGCACTGCCTGCTTGTCAAGCAACCAATTGCGAATTGATGAGAGGAAAACTGAGGATAGTTGCTGTTATGAAAACTGGATTGCTATCTGCAAACAAAGGCCCTCTTCCAATGCACTTGGAAGAGGGCCTTTTAAATCCATCCCGTCTAATTTTATATCACTTAACGATTATCTGATCCAAAATCAGGGTGCCGTTCTGTATGGTCAGGGGATAAATAATATCGGTGAAATCGGTTGATGCCCGTGTAGCAAAGGCATTGTCAAACCCTCCTTTGATGGTAGCGGTCACCGCAGCCCGGTTGTATGAGAGACTAGGCGCTGCCAGACTGCTGTGCGCCCGGATTTCATTGCCGCTATCAGCGCCGTTTAACGCCTCCAACATGGTTGCGTAGTAAAGGGACTTTGATGTGTTTTTTAGCTGAAGCAGGGAAAAATTTGCTGTAAGAGATTTGTCCGCGTTCATGGTGACTTTGCAGACGTTGTTGGTAATTGAATCGCAGCTACCGGTCCAGTTGGCAAAACCAGAAGTGGTGTCCGGAACTGGAGTCAGATTAAGGACCGTTCCGTTATTGATACTGTAGTTGCATGGTGATGAAATGCAATCGCTTTGGCCGGTTACCATCACCTTGCCGGTGCCATAGGTTGAGGAGGTCAGCGTGATGGTCAGGGCCCTCATTACTACCGGTGCTACAACCGAAAGGCTGACCCCGCTGGTAACGTTGCCACCAGACGTATAAACGGTGATTGTGCCCGTTGTTGTCTGGGCGGGTGCGGTTGTGTTGATCGATACGCTGTCGCCTCCATTGTATGGCAGGGAGATGGAACCGGGCATACTCAGGGTAATCACGCCCGGATTACCCCAGCAGTTATAAAAGTTGGTCCCGCTTATAATAACCGTATCCCCGTAGGTAGCCGGGTTGGGGGATATACTGGTTATGGTGGGTGCAGGGATGGTAAAGCTGCTGGATGATGTCGTGCATTGTCCAATGCCATTATTGCAGACGGTTATGGCTCCATTTTGAGCGCCACAGGGGACGGTAACCGTTAGCTGTGTTGTGCTGGCAGCGGTAACTGCCCCATATTGCCCTCCTGTAAACTGGACAGAGTTGCTTGCAGGAGTGGCATTGAAGTTGCCACCGCTGATGGTAATTGAGGCGGTGGGTACTGCACTGGTTAAGTCGGTTATGTAAGGCGCAACATAGCCAACTATATTAGTTTGATCTACTTCGTCGGCAAAACTGCCAAAGGTTTTAGCTGAAAAAATATAGCCAGCTTTACTTGCAGAAACAATAACATAGTCACCTGGATCGATATTTTTTACGCAGAATATTCCATCTGTTGCAGTCTCTGTGCCTGTTGTACATGTTGCCCCATAAGAAACAGCATATCTGCTGGATGATCTGAACAGCGTGCTGTAAGCAGTCACAACGACTCCACCCAGAGTGGCCCCTGTATTATTATCAACCACCTTGTGACGAACAATACCTTTGCCTGGAGTGTTTCCCCACGTGCTTGTAATTGTACCGGAAGTTGGAAGAGCAATACGGCTAGTGTTTGTCTGGGCAATTGAGTCAGTATATTTTATTAAATAGGCAGAATTCACTGAGTCATAGCCAATTTTAGCAGCGTGTATAACCAAAGGGGTACCGGTGGGTATTCCAGCCAGATTATACCAACCGTTGCTGTCAGTGACAGTTGTGATGCTTGGGTGGTTCAATACTGAAACGTTGACACCCGATAAATATACCGGTGTGGTACTCATGTCGCTGACGTAGTATTTTTGGTTGATAGTAGGGGTGAATATACTGTTGCTAGCGGCAGAAACCCCGGAAGCTATTACCTTCAGTGGCCCTGGGTTAGGGAGGGCAGTAGAACAGTTAGGCAATTGGACTGTCAGTGAAGTGGCGCTTGCAGCCACCGGCGTAACCGCAGTGCTGTTGTTGAAATAGACCTGGTTATTGGCAGCTATCTCGCTGAAACCAGCGCCGGTGATGGTAATGTTACGACTGGTTGCGCTGCAGGCCATGGTGCTGACGCTCAGCCCGGTGACATCTACCGTGTTGCTGGCAGCGGGGATAAAGCTACTCCACCTGACGGCCCGGTTGCCATAGGCGTCAACAATATAGGCACCCCAGGTGTACTGGGTATTGGTGCTTAGTGATGGACCAGTGTACTGAACAGAAAGCTGATCAGGCGGTACCGCCGTTTCCCACAGGGTATTGTAATTCTGGTCGTTGATTTTCAGATAATAAAAGTAGGGTCCGTCGGGCAATCCGCTGAGGTCGGGTGCCCAGGCAAGGCGAGGCGAAGTCCGGTTTGAACCGGAAGTCGTGCCCACTGGATAGGTTTGGTAGGGTGGCGCTGTCAGTACACCGGTTACTGTGAACGTTATAGAGTCGGTAGTGCCATCGGTATAGGTAACGGTGCCGGTATAGGCGTTGCCTCTTTCCGGCATGCTGGTAATCATCGGCCAGAGCGAGAAATTACCCCAGGTGGTGAACCCCATGTCAGTGGTTTCATTCAATCCTTGGCTGGGGTTTGCATCTATTACAATATGAGCGGCTCGCTTCAGTTGCTGATCAGCCCAAAAATCCAGGGCGTAACTGTTTACTGTCTGCCCGTTATACTGAATTTCAGAGGTTACGTTGGATTGTAGATTGGCTGTTGTGTTAATCATAACTGTGGGGGCAGTTGTGTCGGCACCACTGACCGTCACCATGGCTGCGTTGTAGTCTCCATCAGGATTGCTTAAATCTCCCACATCATAGCGGCTATTACCATTGGCATCCAAGATCGCCTTGACACGGTAGGTACCGTCCGGCACACCCGGAATCGTGGCTGTCAAAAAAGTACTTGCAGGGGGAGATAAAACCAAGGTGCCATAGCCGCCGGTGTCGCTCATCAAGACCACCATTAGTGGTACTGCAGGCGGAAGAGCGCTTAAGGCAACATTGACCGTCACCGCGTGGTGGGTAGCATCATTAGGCAGAGCACCAACTTGGACAGAGGTGACCTTGGAAGCGGTTAAGCTGCCCAGTTTGGCAATCACGTTAAAATAATAGGTGGTGCCATTGGTAAGTCCGGTTACCATGCGGTTGCCGTCATCTGCCGAAGGGATATCTGAGACACAGCCGCCACCAGTGTGTGTGGTGGATGTTGGCACGCTATTGGTACCCCAACAGAGGTCATAGCTGTTGGCAATCTCTATGTTGTTATAGTTGGGGGTGTCCCAGCGTACCAAGGCGGCTCCGGCCATCGGCATGGCCATCACGTTTCTATTTGTCCACCAGATTGTGGGATCTGGAAAGCCAGTTTGGGCAGCAACTGAAAAGAGTGGGACTGTTACATCGGATGTTGAAATATTAAAGGTATTACTGCCGCCTATCGGGCTACCGCCATAGGGATGGCCAGTGTTGCGGGTATCCAGGAAGGCTTGGACCTGAAAGTCTCCTTGGCGCACTCCTCTGATGGTGTAGGAGATATTGGCCTGACTTGCAGTAACCCCGGCGATGCTGGTAGCGTAACCGGTCGAGTTGCCATTGCTATCCGCCAGCATGACGTATAGGCGACCGGTGCTGGCGGTTCCGTTGGTGATGGTGCCGGAAACGGTAAATGCCTGAGAAGTTTCGGCAAACCCAAGCAACATGATGGTAATAAGCGGCAGTATAATCTTTGCCAAGCTGCTAAGCATGAAAGATTCCCCCTTTGAATTACATTGTATACTAGTTTGAAAAATTACCTTTAGCGCAACCTGCTTGTCAAGCGACCAATTATGAATGCTTTAGGGGAGAATTAAGAGCCATTTTGTGTTGTTGTACTGAACCATTACCTGCTGGAAGGTCTGATGTCTGAAAGTGCTGCTAAAAAAAGTAACGGCATTGACTGATTAGCCCAGTCAATGCCGTTACCGTTACCGGTAAAAGGGCTACTTGATGATCAGATTTTCCACCGTCAGTGCCCCGCTGGTGCCCCCGATGGTGAGGATACCGCTAAGAGTGCTGTAGATCCCTGTGTTACTGCTGAATCCGGCGTTGTAGCCACCCTTTAAGATGACAGGTTTGGTTATGGTCAGGTTCTCTACAAACGGTTCAACGGCCAGAGTGGTTGCATTATGGAGTTCGCGGGCCAGTATGGTAGCACCGGAACCGGCGTTGGCATGGGCAAGGGTTAAGGTGTCATATCCGTTGCCACCGCTGATTTTGGCCTTATAGGCACCGGCAAAGGTGCCGGTTACGGTGGTATCGGAAGCGATGGTGAAGCTGCAGCCGTCGGTGCCGGAGCAACCTCCTCCGGTCCAGCCGTTGAAGGTTGAGTTTGCATCAGCCGCTGCAGCAAGGGTCACAGTGCTGCCATCGTCAAGGGAGACTGAGCAGGTTCCGGTCTTGCTACCGCCATTGACGGCGCTACAGGAGATGCCGGAGCCGTTGATGCTGCCTCCGCCCTTGATAGCTCCGGCAGCGGTGTAGGCGTGGTTAACGGTCAGAGTGTACTGTAAAAGAGGAATACCTGTAACGCTGATATCGTCAATGTAGATATTGTAACCGTAGGCACTGATGCTTTTTATGATCAGGAAATTGGTTGCAGAATTAAATGATTCTGGAATGGTGAATGAATAGTTGTACCACCCGTATGAATTGACGGCAGGTGCAAGAGCTGTTGCGCGATTAACGGTTCCCAGTAGGGTTGCATTGGTCAAACTGTTACTATTATTGACGTAGATCTCAACTCTGTCGGCATAAGAAGAACCGTTGGTGTCCCTGTACATCCAGAATGAAATGGTATTGTTGGTTGTCGTTGCCAATGAAAACGACGGAGATATCAGCGCTGCTGCAGAGCCAGATGGAGCCCAATAGGAATTATAATAAAGTGCATTCGCGCCACTGTGAGGAGTAACGGCGTCGGTGCTTGTAGCCCAGTTGTAACTGCCTGTAACAATATTTGTTGACCAAAATGAAGGAATGCTTGGTGCCGTCACACTGTCAAAGTTTTCGCTGATGAGGGTGGTTGCCGTGGCGAAGCTTGCCGTCACAGTCGTGTCATTGGCCAGGCTGACCACGCAGGTTCCAGTGCCGGAGCAACCGCCGCCGGACCAGCCGGTGAAGATTGAACCTGCGTCGGCAGCTGCAGTTAAGGTCACGGTCTCATTTTGCAGGAAGCTTGCCGAGCAGGTGCTGCCGCATGAGATCCCGGCCGGCGAGGAACTGACCGTCCCGCTGCCGGTACTGCCTTTAGAAACTGTCAGGGTCTTGGTCAGTGGAGGGATAAAAGAGATGCTGCCGGTCATGGTGGCGGCCTGTGCTGAGATGCCGGTTAGACTAAAGTTGGTGGCAGTGCCGCTGTAGTAGTTTGAGTTGGGGGTGGTGACCGGTCCCCAGCTGGCATTGTTGCTGGAATAGTAGAGGGTGGTGCTGCAGCCTCGGCTTGTTGTGGTCAGCATGTTGCAGTTTGCGGTGCTAGCCTGGACCGGTACGACCCCCTGGTGCCCCCCACCGGCAACATTATTTGTCTCGTAATCGTTAATATCATTACCTCCAACAGAGCCGGATGTAATGTCAATATGGGTAATCAGCAAGCCACCCAGCCACCCTGAACCTAGATAACTACGAAGCCCAAGATCCCATCCAGTAGGCTGGCGGTTTTCAACCAGAAAATATTCAGTACTGCTGATAAGTGGCGACACGAATTTATAGACTGCATTCTGAGAGGAAAGCGGGTGGGCTAGTGACAAGTTGCCAGATGAGGTTGGAGTGACCGGTGTTGCCCAGCCAAGGTATTCCCGTGTCCAGGCATCTAAAGCTGTCGGTGTTACACCACTATACTCTCCGATATCTGCTCCCCAACTGCCGCCTGCCATGAGAGAAAAATGACCCATGCCTCCGTTGCTATATGAAGTGTCGTACAGGTCTGGCAGTCCACACAAGGCATGGCCAAGCTCATGTGCTATAACTCCCATCGGATGCTGAACATCTGAGTTGTTAAGTTCACCGTTAATAGCCCAGCGGGTGACGTATTTACCGCTTGCAAGTACGTCGTACCCCCCCCAAGCATGTGCCCATATCTTTGGTGTCTTGTCACTGCCTGAATCTTCGTAGCCAGCGTAGATGAAATAAATGGAAAGCTCTGATTGTTCAAGAGTGCCATTATTGTTGGTGTCAAACGAAGCAAAATTTACATATGAGGCAGCTTGTGCCAGGGCATGATTGAGAATGGTTGTCTCGGAAGTATAATCGTAACTATTGCCAGAATTAGGATGATTGTCTGCAACGGTAACACTGACAACACCAGGCGTTGCGGATTGGGTATGAGTTGCCGGTAGAACGTTAAGCGTACTGAATGAGTTGTCTTTGAAATATTTTGCTACTGATTTAGCACCGGCAGTTGTATCAAATATTTTTGCGCTCCAACTTGCAGGAGTTGTTGTTGTCATAGTGCGATCTGCAAAATTAACCAAAACAATCAGGAGGTTTCGATTTCCTGAAACCGGGACTGGGACCCAATTACCTGTTCCAGCTGAGATCCCCGAACTGGGTGTTGCAGATGCTTGATTCAGACGTTGTTGGTAGGTGTTTCTAATGTGCTCTGAGAGCAGCTTTTCTGCCTCAGTGTTTCTTTGCGGCTTCAGACGCTTTGGTAGATCAGCAGGAGCTTTTTGCTGAGGCATAACCTTCTGGCCTGACAAACCAAGTGAGCCGTCAGCATTTTTAGTAGCATATTCCCATTCTTTTGTTTTTTTGTTTTTCAGAACAGTATGCCCTGCTTCGGTTTCACTCCAGTTCTGAAATTCATCCCCCTGTTTACGGATTTTGAAACTACTACCATCTGGCTGCGTCACCTCAATTAGGTCCGGCGATGCCGGACCGGCATGCAGTTGCGTGGCACAAAGACTGATGCCGATGATAAAAATGATAATTTTATTAAGCATCTACGTGTTCCTTTATATAGAGATGTTATTTGATTGTCAGGTTTTCCACGGTCAGTGCTCCGCTGGTGCCCCCGATGGTGAGGATGCCTGCGAGCGTGCTGTAAAGACCGGCATTACTACTGAATCCGGCGTTGTAGCCACCCTTTAAGATGACAGGTTTGGTTATGGTCAGGTTCTCTACAAACGGTTCAACGGCCAGAGTGGTTGCATTATGGAGTTCGCGGGCCAAAATGGTAGCACCGGAACCGGCGTTGGCATGGGCAAGGGTTAAGGTGTCATAACCGTTACCACCGCTGATTTTGGCCTTATAGGCACCGGCAAAGGTGCCGGTTACCGTGGTATCGGCGGTGATGCTGAAGCTGCAGCCGCCGGTGCTGCAGCCGCCACCTGACCAGCCGCTGAAGGTTGAGTTTGCATCAGCCGCAGCTGCCAGGGTGACGGTGCTGCCGTTGTCAAGAGTGACCGAGCAGGTGCCGGTTTTGGTGCCGCCATTGACGGAGCTGCAGGAGATACCTGAACCGCTGATGCTGCCGCCGCCATTGACAACGCCGGCTGGGGTGGAGGCATGGTTGACAGTGAGGGTGCGTTGGACAACGGGCACTCCTAATACACTGATGTCGTCGATATGGATGTCGTTACCATAGCCGCTGATCCCTCTTAAAAGCAGATAGTTGGTCGTACTGGTGTAGGTGTCAGGTATGGTAAAGGTATAATTGTACCAGCCTGCGCTGGCAACCGTGGGTGACAGTGTTGTTAAACGATTGACTGTTCCCAGTAGTGTTGCGCCGGTAAGATTGGCGGCGGTGTTGACATACACTTCGGCCCTGTCATCTGCTGATGAGTAGCCTGTATCCCGGTACATCCAGAAAGAAACAGTATTGTTGGTTGTGCCTGATAGAGAAAAGACAGGTGATAGTAACACGGCAGAGTTGCCGGTGGGCACACTGTATGAGTTAAAGAACACCAGATTTGAACCACTGTGGGCAGCGATGCTGGAGGGATGTACGGTTCCTGCATGTGTTGCCCATGCTCCGCTGCTGGTTATGATGTTGGAGGACCATCCCGAGGGCAGAGCTGCAGGTGTCACACTGTCAAAATTTTCTGAAAGTAGTGTTGTTGCAGCAGTGAAAGTCGCTGTGACGGCCGTGTCATTGGTCAGGTTGACCACACAGGTTCCGGTGCCGGAACAGCCGCCTCCGGACCAGCCGCTAAAGATCGAGCCGGTGTCGCCGACAGCAGTCAGGGTTACGGAGGTGCCCTGGGTAAAGCTGCTGCTGCAGGTGCTGCCACAGGAGATCCCGGCTGGTGCTGAGGTGACGGTGCCGCTGCCGGTGCCGTTTTTGGTAACCGTCAGGGTGTACGTGGGGGTTGCAACGGTTGTCCAGCCAAGATCCTCCAGCAGGCCCATCGTAACAACACCGGGATCATGAATAGCCCGGCCGTAGGACACGGCATAGACCATCATGGCGTTGGAGGTGTTGACGAACGTCGTATAGTCCAGGTGGGAGTAACTACTACCGGGAGCCCAGGTGGTTGGCGCATACAGCTTGACGTCGGTGTTATTGTTGGCAATGTTGGCCTTGGTGCCGCTGAACCAGACGTTATTGCTGGTAAGCACTGTTCCGAGCGCTGTCGAAGGGTTCGGGAAGATGGTGGTGTTCAGGAGTGCCTGGCTGCTGCCATTATACGCAAAACGGTCATAGGCGAATATTTTCGAATAACTGCCCGTACCGCTTGATACCGTCATTCCGCCGGCAAACCCCAGCCCGTGTGCAACCTCATGGGCAACAACCGTGATAAAATCGATTTTGTCAGAAGGGGTGTTGCCATCCGCACTATAATACCAGTCAAAAGTACTACTGTAGGCGATATACATATCACTTTGACCAACATTAAGTTTTGATCCTGCCAGTGCATTTGCCAACGCAACCTTATAAAAGGTGTTGGGAAGCGGGGCATTGGTAAAGTTTTGATACTCTGACAGTGAGCCTGCGTGCCCCAAGACACCGGTTGGAAGATTTGTTGCCCAGCAGGCGTCAATGGTAATCGGTACAGAGGAAATGACTCGTGTTGACCAGACACTTACTGCTGTTTCAAAGGATGTCTTTGCCTCATCGGGCCATGTTGTGCAGGTGTCACCTATATCGTAGGGGTCAGAGCCTGCAGGCAGGTAGTTGATGACAAAGGTACTGGCCATCACGGCAGCCTTACTCAGCTCTGAAACCGGCTTTGCAGGGAGCACGTGATTGTAGTTCGGAACCGGGTCAACCACCAAGGGCACGACAAGCCTGCTGGTGCTGACCGAATTTTTGTCAAGGGCCAGCACGGGAGACAGAAGAAGCAAACACAACAGCAATGAGCCGGTCACCGTTACCAATAAGCGAATAAATCTGTTTGACTGCATGCCTGTCTCCTTGCTGTTCATGTAGATACCTTGAAATATTATTTCCTCAGATTATTTGATTATCAGATTTTCCACGGTCAGGCTGCCACTGCCAACCGTAAGCTGCCCCTGCAACGAGGTGTACGCGCCGACAAGCGGTGAGAAGTTCGCATCCATGCCGCCCCTCAGGGTGACGGCAATACTGCGGTTAAGGTTCAGGTTTTCGCTGAAGGTGATATCCCGTGCCTTGATAACCGGGTCGCTGGTCACGCCGGCATAGGCCAGTGTGAGGGTTTCAAAACCAAGGATGCCGACTTTGGTCTTCGGGGCGGCAGCAAAACCGGCCGTCACTGCTTTGTCGGAGGTACCCATGGGGACGCTGCAGCCTGCTGTGCCGCTGCAGGCGCCGCCCCAGCCGGTAAAGGATGAGCTGCTCGATGGTGCGGCAGCCAGCGTGACGGTTGAGTTTTGATCGAACTGGGCAGCGCAGGTGCCGGGGCAGCTGATGCCACTTGGCGAACTGGTGACACTGCCACTGCCGCTGCCGGACAGGGTGACGGTCAAGGTTGGTTGAATGGCGGTAAAGGTTGCCGTTACCGATGCATTGGAGTTGGCCTGTACCGTGCAGCTGCCGGTACCGCTGCAGGTGCCGCTCCAGCCGGTAAACAGGGAACCGTCTGCAGGGGTGGCCTGCAGGGTGATCCAGGTTGCTGCAGGATAACTGCCACTGCAGCTGTCACCGCTGCAGGTCATGCCGGATGGGGTAGAGGCCACGCTACCGCTGCCGGTACCGGCCAGGGTGACGGAGACGGTGACGGGAAGCAGATAGTGCAGCAGAACCTGGTTTTCTCCGGCGGCAACAACCGTAACGGTTTCGGCTGAGGCTGCGTCAGCGGCATTGGGATACCAGACCGGGGTACTACCGCCCCAGGGTGGCATATACTTCAGTTTATAGGAGGCGGGTGAGATCCCCCCCAAGGCGGTCAGATTGCTGTCAAGGGTTGGATCGCCTTGTCCGTACCTACTGAAAAGCTTGGTACCGGAGCTGTCGCAGAAATCCAGTGCAATCCAGGGCTCACCTCCAGGTGAAGCGGGATCCAGCGATCTGGCAGCGACCTTGACCAAGCCGTAGCTGGGATCGTTGGTGATGGTCAACGGCAGTTCCTGTAGCGCCAACAAGGAGTAGGAACTGTCCTTCAGGTTGACATGCACGCCGACAACGCCCGGGTTGGGCGGCATGGGATGCTCGGCGTCAAAGGTGTCCTGCTGTACCGTCAGTGAGCCGCTGAACAGTTTTGATTCACTATCGTAATGCATGCTGCCCAGTTCGGTGATGATCATCCCTTCACTGCCAAAGCCATAGTAGCTGGCTGTGCCGAACTCCAAGGTAGCGCCGACGTTGATGGTTTTGGTCGTGACATCCTTGTTGGTGATGCTGCTGGGGGAAAGGGCGGTATTGACGACCTTGGGGCTGGCGGGTACGGAAATGGGAACGACCAGGGTTGCGCTGGTGCCGTCCAGTGTGTCGGCAATCAGGTTGGCACTTCCGCTGTTCAGGGCAAAGATGCTGGAGCCGTAAAAGTAGATCGGATAGACTCCCAGAATGGAAGGGTTGGATGAGCTGATGTTGATGGGGGTGGTCAGTATTTGGCCAGTGCTGTCCTGGGCTTCAATGCCGACGCTGACAGTCCCCTGTTTGGTGACGGTGGGCAGTGTGGTGTGGTAGGTCTTGGCACCGGTCCCGGGATCGGTGGTATAAAATTTGATCGAAGCAACGCCGGTAATGGTCAGGCTGAAGGGGGCGGATACCGTACCGGAGGTGGTGGTTGTGCGTACCTCGGCACTGTAGGTCTGGCCAATGGTAAGTCCGGAGGTGCTGATCCGGATTGAAAATCCACCGCTGTTTTTAAGGGAAGCCGGGGTAAGCTGGACCGTGCCGCCAGGAAAGGGGGAGGCACTGCCGCCAGGACCGGTTACGCTGAAGGTCAAGCCGGTTGAGGTAAAACCGTTCAGAAAATCACCCCGTACCACAAACTCGGCGATCTCTCCCTTAACAGCTGTCTGTTGCGGCTTTATCACCATCAGGGCCAGGTGGGATGAGGTCACCTGGAAAGGGAAGAGCCCATCGCTTTCAACATAGCCGCTGATTGCACGGATCAATCCGCTGCGGCCGCTGGATTGTACGGTGGCGTTGATGGAGGTGCTGTTCCAGCTGGTAACTGCCAGTCCACTGCTTGAGCCGGCCAGGGTCAGGGTACCGGAGCTGCCCAGATCCGTGCCGCTAACCGTCAGGGCTGTTCCGAACGTCCCTGTGGAGGCCGACAGGCCGGTGATAACCGGCACTGCTCCGACAACAACATCAACGGGAGCTGTTAGCGAGATATCATCAATCAGAAAGTCGCCGTTGCCTTCCTTGTGTATCGACAGGCGGACAACCTTCTGGGCACCGGCCGGTATGACGGCGTTACCTGTTACCGTGGTGTTGTCTGAAATCGTGCTGTTATCGGGATTGGCCAGTTTCAAAAGCTGGCGGTTATTGGATGCATCGATATATTCGAGATACACGGCAACGGTCTTGCCGTCAGGTGCATACGACTTGGTCAGTGCGCAGGAGAAGGAAAAGGTCTTTCCGGCCACATTGGTGACGTTCAGGTTCTGATAGAGTACCTGTCCCAGGTAGCCGTAGCCGGGGTGCAGATCAACCTTGCCGCTGCTGAGCGGGTTCCAACCGTAGGCAATGGCCGGATCCAGATTCCAGGAGGTTAAGCCGGAACTGAAGTTGCCGTTGCGGGTGACTGTTACTGCTGAGACAGCATAGCTTGCCGAAGCACAGGTCAGAGAGATAGCTGCAAACAGGAGCAGGATACTGAAAAGTCTGGACAGGGCTCTGGACATGGCAGCCTCCTTGAAGGGTACTTTAACACTTCTTAACAAAATACCACACTTCAGGCAACGGTCAAGCTATGCCGGTGGTTTCTAGACAGACATGGTGACATCTTGACCAAACGTGCCAACCTGTTTCATGGATGCAGAAAGCGGCCACAATTGGCTGTGCGACACTGAAACTCGCACGTCTTTTGTGGCCGCTTTCAGGAGGCAGCAGGTCAGGACCTCAATTCTGAATGCTGCTTCCCTGTCCGGTGTCCATGCTGTGTCTTACCGTATGATCAGATTCTCCACCGTCAGACTGCCGCCAGCGTCCCCAATGGTGAGGATACCGCTGAGAGTACTGTAGAGACCGGCATTACTGCTGAACCCGGCGTTGTAGCCGCCTTTAAGGGTAACGGCTTTGGTTACGGTCAGGTTTTCTGTAAATGGTTCCTCTGCCAGGGTCGTTGCATTGTGAAGTTGACGTGCCAGTATGGTCGCGCCGGAAGCAGCATTGGTGTGAGCAAGGGTTAAGGTGTCATAACCGTTGCCTCCGCTGATCCTGACCTTGTAAGCACCGGCAAAGCTGCCGGTTACCGTGGTGTCGGCGGTGATGCTGAAACTGCAACCGCCTATGCCGGAGCAACCTCCTCCGCTCCAACCGCTGAAGGTTGAGTTTGCATCAGCCGCTGCAGCCAGGGTGACGGTGCTGCCGCTGCCAAGAGAGACCGAACAGGTGCCAGTCGTGCTGCCGCCATTGACAGAGCTGCAGGAGATGCCGGAGCCGCTGATGCTGCCGCCGCCTTTGACAACCCCGGCAGCGGTGGAGGCGTGGTTGACGGTGAGGGTGGCGAGGTTGACAAATGTCGCCTGGACGGTGCAGTTTGCAATAATTTTGCCCGTAGTATAGGTGTTTGTGCTGCCGTTGTAAGTTCCCTGCGGGCAGGTGCCACCTAGGGGGGTGACAACTCCATAGCCGGTATTCGGGGTAATGGTGAAGGTTGCTGAAGAACCGCCGGTTGTTGTCTGCGTAGTTGCCGGGCTGATGGTGCCACCGGTACCGGCACTGGAGGTAATCGTGAAGGAAACCGGCTGAATACCGGTAACAATGACATGGTATTGTCCCAGCCACTCATATCCGGCGGTAAAGTTGTTATACACATCATAGTAGCCATCTTCTGACCCGCTCCAGCCCATATTAACATGCACATAATTGGTGGTGCCGGTTTGATAACCGTCAGCAACAATTTCGTGTCCGCCCTCATTATCAAACACCGAAAATATGATAGGCCTTGCCGGTGTTGCATCAAATTCTGTCTTAAATAGGTTGAACCATGTTGTCGCATTATAAGAGGTTCGGGCGTGTTGAACAGCTCCTGTCTTGTAGCCGAAATAGACCGGTAAGATTGACTGATCATCTGCATATGCACCACTTCCCGAGGACGAGCAGCTATAGTCCATATCTACGGCTATCCCGACATCGGCGATCAGACGGGCAACAGCCTCTATCTGAGCCTGACTGCTAGAGCTTGTCAGTTGCGCAGGCATATTTGCCCAGTCGTAGACGCTTTGACTGAAATCGCGAGAGAGGGTTGTGCCGTTCCAAGTATAGGAATGGTTGCCGCTTCCTTGGACAGGCCATTGCCAGTAACGCAGTACCTGTGACCAGGCTGTGGCAACACACCCGGTCAGGGTATGTATGCAGGTAGTTCCTGCCGGGGTATAGTAGTTGTAGGTGTTTCCACTCTGATCCCATTGGGTGGTCAGTAGCGGTCCAACGGTTACGTAATCACTATCAGCGACACTGCTGGTTTTAAGTTGTGTTACCGGTTGAGCAAAGAAAGTCCATGCCTTTGCCACTGGAGTTTCCGCATAGGAGTCGGCTTTGCTGATTGATGCCGTTGATGACCGGTATTTTTGGATATTTCTGTAGGTGGTGGTTAGGTCCGGTAGAATCCAGGAGGCAAAGGAGTTGACCTCATGTACGCGTCCGGCGTCAAAACGTGAGGTTTTGGAAAAGAGTACAACCGGGCTGAATTCGTCATAATACGGTATTAGAAGAAACCCGGTCGGCTTAATTGATACGTTATAGACAATTGCTATATTGTCATGTGTAACAATTTCAACAGCGGCAACTGTGGGAGACGTGCTGCCGTTCCATGGTCCGAATTTATTGACTTGGTGGAGAAGGAAATTTTCGGCAACTCGTTTGACAACATCCAGTGGAACGATTTCTGCTCCGCTTTGTGCGGGGCATCCAAACAGGACAAAGTAACACAGTAGCATCGCCAAAAAGAATTGTCGTTTCATGCAATTTCCTTGTCTGCTTGATATCAGAAAACTATGGCGCGGTTACCAGCACGGTCCGGCTGGTTGCACCACCGGGGTTCACCACCTGTATGCGCAGCTCTTTGGGGGATGATGAGTAAGGGTGCCGCTCGTAGACCATTCTGGTGCAGTCCTGGTAGATCAGGCGGTCCCGTTGCTGGTTGTTGTTACCTTCTACCCTGACCCCGTCAACCATCAGGCTGCTGGTCTGCAGGAAGTTATCACCTTCAATGATCAATTCATAGCTGTTGACATGGTCGCTGCCGGTGGTGATCGAGCTTATGTCGGGGGCGGTGACAATGGAAAGTCCAAGTGGCGTGCTGCTGATGTCGCCGTTTTTGACCGCAACCTGATGCAGACCATCGCGTACATTGGGGGCTGTGAATTTAATGGTGTCGGGGGAGGTGACACGGCTGCGGATAATGGCGCCATTAAACAGCAGTTGCGAAGAGGCGTTGAAGTTACGCCCCTGTACGGTTACTTCGCGGGCTGTGCCGCTGGTACAGGAGGTAACCCGGTCAGGATCGATGCTGATAGCCACCGGTTTAAGCGGCAGTACCGTAAAGGCGTAGGAACGGGAAGCTCCATCCGGGGCGGTCACGGTCAGTGAATACTGTCCCGGTGCGGCATCCCGGGGGATATCAAAGGCGATCCGGCGGTCATTCAGCACCCGCCAGGCAAGCTCATCGCCTCCCAGTGCCAGCCTCAGGCCGTCACTGACACCGTTTATGGCCAGCAATATCTGAGTGCCCGGTTCTGCCTGTGCCGGCACGATACTGAATACAACAAGCGGTCCCGCTTGCTTTGTAGAACGGGGAGCGGCAGCCTGGCCGGACGGAGGTGCTGCGTACGCTGTTGCAAGTTGCAGGACAATAGTCAGTGCCAGAAGGGATTGTAAGGCATACTGCAGCATATGATCACCTCGGTTTTACCTGTCAATGTTGCATGGTACATTCTAGAATGTTGGATGATGCCCATTGCATCAAACATTCAGAATTCATACATTCAAAATTGCCTTTCTAACTTACCATTCCTTGTACGGAACGCCGTTGCTTCCCACCAGGTCTGATCCGCTTTGTACATCATAGACATTGCCCTTGGGCAGCGGGATGGCCCCCACCGACTGGGGATTGGTGCCGCTGTTTTCCGGCGGTTTTTCCGCAGGTGGCGGGATGGTGATCCAGGTGTCATTCTTTCTGGTAAAGGGGTCTGTGGGAATACCGCGCAGGTACTTGCGTTCGCTAAGATCTTCAAGTTTGTCCGGGTATTTGCCCTGGTCAGCATAGTACTGGTCAATGGCCGAACGGATGCCATAGAGATTCTCCTGCAGGACCGCCTCGCGGGCCCGGATCAGGGCCCACTGGTAATTGGGCACGGCAATGGCCACCAGAATGCCGATGATGGTCATGACGATCATCAGCTCAATCAGGGTAAAGCCGTTCCTGCTCGTAATGGAATTACCAGTCTTTATAGCTGCTGCCGTCAATGGCAACTCCTTCGCTGAGTGAATAGACGTCAAACACATCTTCCTTGCCCCAACTGGTTGCATCCGGTTGATCCGTATAGGAGCGCATGCCCCACTGCGGGGGCTGGCCCGGCTGGGGGGGATTCATCGGGTCAGGAGGAATGCGGCGCAGAAACTTGCGCTTTGCCCCGTACAGACCGCCGAAATCCTCTCCTTCAACCAGCAGTTCAAGGGTCTTGGGGTAGCCTGAGGCCTGCAGGGTTGCCACAATCTTTTTCTGTTCAACCGCCTTGTCATAGGCCTTTTTATAGTCATCAATCGCCGTGCGAATGGTGCGCAGGTTGCGGTGCAACTCAATCTCGCGGGTCCGTTTGGCGGTCATGCGGGTAAACGGCAGTACTGCTGATGCCAGCAGTGCCAGCAGGGTGACCGCTATTATCAGCTCAACCAGAGTTACCCCTTTGGTGCTGCGGCCAATCATGGACCAGCCGCCTCGTTGGCAGGTTCGGGCGGAGCCGTTGATGAACCCGGGTCCGGCTCCGGCGGTGGTGGTGCTTGCGCCGGGTCCGGCTCTGCAGCAACCGCCGCTGGAACCGGTTCAGGCTCTACGGTAACCGGTGGTGGTGGCGGCGCAGGCTGTGCCACCACCGGTGCAGCAACCGGAGTCGTCGTCGGCTGTTGACGGCCCGGCACCGGGGCCATTTTAAAGACACTGTTCGGCTTTCTGGCAGGCGGTGGCATAACCGGCCGGTTCTGTGTCGCTGGTGTTGCTGCCGCTGCCCCGGGCTGTTGCTGTGGTGCAGCTCCTGTCTTGGCCGGAACTGTTGGCAGAGGTGCCGGCCTGGTTGACGGTTGCGCCGGTATGCCCTGTGGCGGTTGTGGTTTGATTGCCGGAACTGCCTGGTGAGCTGCCGCTGCCGACACCGGCGCGGCGTATTCCGGCTCCTGTTCAAATGAGGCATAGGGTGGTGTCACCGACGGGTCATCCTCTTTGCCGGAGATAAAGGAGGTTACCTTGCGGGGCTGCACGGTGACGCCCCTGACGAGCCTGGGTGTGATGGCCAGGATCAGCTCGGTCTTGTCGTTGTCGGTCTTGCTGTTTGACAGGAGCGGTCCGATAAGCGGGATGTCACCCAGCAGGAAGATCTTCTGCTTGCTGTCGCTGTTGCTGCGGGAGATCAGGCCGCCGATCACGCTGGTCTCACCGTCTTTGAGGCTTAGGACCGTATCCAGGTTGCGGGTGCCGATGGTTACCACCGTGGTGGCGCTGTCCTTGCCCCCCACGGTCTCGCGGGAGATGATCGAGCTGACCTCAAGCCCCAGCTTGATGGAGACCTCGTTGTTGAGCTGGATGGTGGGTTCGGCATTGACCTTGACCCCCACATCCACGTACTGCACGTTGACCTGCGAGGTGGTGCCAGTGGTGGCCATGGTGGTGGTGGTGATCGGTACCCTGGTGCCCACATTGAATTTGGCCTTTTCCTTGTTCTTGACCCTGAGCTTGGGATTGGAGAGTACCTCGCCGTTGGCCAGGGTCTTGCCGAAGTTGTACTGGGCATTGGGCACGGTGACATAACCGCCGAAGCTGTTGATGCTGAAGGCCTTGACCAAGTTTTTAATGCTGGCATCCTTCGGTTCTGTTGTTGAGCCGTCAGCATTTTTGGTAACAGTTGTTGCATCTTTTAGTGAAGTCGCCAGCAGTTCGTTAAAGGGTGAAAATGCACCCAGCTGCACATCGTAGTTACTCAGCAGCAGGCCGACATTGTGAGAATTTGTGTCACTGATTTCGATCACCTCGACATCCAGCACCACCTCTGCCTCCGGCAGGTCATGGGCCTCCAGGATCTTTTCGATCACATCGGTGACATCACTGGTATCCCGTACCACCAGGGCATTGGCATCCTCGTTGATATACAGCCGCCTGACCTGCAGCATGGTCCTGATCAGGTTGGCCGCCTTCTTGGCATCCAGGTGGTTCAGGTGGAAGGTGCGCAGCTGCATGTCCTGGTACTGCTTGGTCTTCTCCGCACTCTGCGGGTAGATCAATACCGTGCTCTCGTTGATAACGGCATAGTCAATCCTGTGCAGGGCGGCCAGCAGATCGAGTGCCTGGCGGAAACCGCTGTTTTCCAGGGTGAGGGTTGCGGGTTGATCCTTGAAGTCAGGATCAAAGACAAAGTTGATGCCGGAATGCCGGGTGATGGTGCTGAATAACTCTTTCAGTCTGGTGCCGTTGGCCTTCAGCGTCAACGGCTTCACCGATGTAAGCTGCAGATCCCGACCGGCCAGACTGGTCGCGGGGCTGCCTGCTACCCGTTGCAACGCTTCCTGATACAGTTTGGCATCGGGCCGGAGCTCAAAAGCCTGTTGAAAGGCACTGCGGGCATACTGCGGCTTGTTGGCCTTTTCAAAATCAAGCCCTTCGCGATAGATTTTGTCTGCCTGGTTGAGGCGTGCGGCCTGGTCAGCCAGCTGTCTGAACCGTTCCTGGGTCGGGTCAAGACTCGCTGCCGTCTGAAACTGCTCTTCTGCCGCGGCGTTCAGATTTTTTTCCAACAGCTCGTTGCCTGCCTTGACCCGTTGTTTGGCCGCTGCCTCACGGGCCCTGAAAAAGCTGAGGCGGTAGCTGCTCTCCGCAGCATTTTTGCTGAAAGCCTCGGCGTAGCGATACATGGCAGCCTCAAAGTTGCCTTCCTGCTCCAGCTCTTCTCCTTTGCTAAACGCCTTTTGGGCTGCGGAACAGCCCGGCAGGCAGAGTGCAGCCGCAAGCAGTATCCCGCTCAGGAGCCGGAGCGCGTGCTGTATCGTAGGTACTATTCTGAGCATGGGACTATCTATAGCGTTTCCGGTTGCCAAGTAACAAGCGAAAGATTAACAGGGCTTTTAAGAACGTTATGAGGAAGGCCGGATATAAGGCGCGCGGAGCACAGTGGCCGAGACATAACAAACAGTTAGGCGAGAAAGCGAGCACCGCGCAACGCAGTAGACGGCCTCCGGAATAGTTTTTCAAAGCCCTGTTAACCGCCCAGCCTGAAATTGGCGGTCAGCATCCGGTAGGAAACAAGGGCGGTGAACAGCAGGTAGCAGGCCAGCGACAGCAGGACCAGCCGTTGTTGCAGGCGGGACAGGTAGGGGGCCAGGCTGGGGCGTCTCCTGAACGGCATCAGCAGGCCGATGCTGCTGCCGCTGATCATGCCCCCCAAAAGCGTGGCGTAGAGCAGGTAACCGATATAGCCGTACTCTTGCTGCAGGATACAGAAGGGACAGTGGTGGGTGGGCAGTTCATAGTAATAGAGCCCGATAAATGAGATCAGGGCTGCCAGGGAGACCACAAAGGCAAACGCGGAAAGCGCAGCATAGAGGTAGCCGCCGGTCCCTTTCAGATAGAGCCGGATGCCGCAGCAGGCGAGTATAGCCATGGTGCTGAAAAAGAGCGGCCGCATGATCCGGTACGGCAGACCGGCCAGCTCTCCGGCGATGCTCGGCTTGTCGCTGCCGAACAGGCTGCCGCAGCAGGAGGTGATCATGTCCCCTTTCAGGTGCATGAAATAGCTGAACTGCAGCACGGTCTCAGCCAGTACCAGCAGCACCAGGCCCAGCAACAGAACGTATTTGGGCTTGATCAGCGGGTAGTCATAACCTCTGGTATCGGCGTGGTTGACAATCAGCCAGCAGCCTGCCAGCAGGCAGTTAATCAGTTTCAGGATCAGGGTCGGATAGCCGTAGCTGTTGACCTGCAGGGTGCCGGCCGCGCACATGGCGCCGGTAAACAGGATATGCAGGCCGTCGGCGGTGTAGAGGTAGAGGAAGAGGGAGATGGTCTGAAACAGCAGGGCATAACTCATGATCGTGGCGATCAGGTAGGTGCGCCGCTCCAGATTCAGCTGCAACTCACTGCCGCTGGTAAGGTTCCAGTTTTTCAGAATCTGGATACCAAACCAGCCGGCATAAAGCAGCAGGCCGCTGACAATCAGCGAGGCGGTCATCAGCGCCAGTATGGCCGGGTGCTGGATCACGGCAACGGTTCCTGCCGGACAATCCGGCCATCACGCATCTCCAGCACCTGGTCTGCCAATGGCGAACTGTAGACAATCGGGTCATGGCTGGCGATCAGTACGGTCTTGCCGCTGTCTTTCAGCTGACCGATGCTCTCCATGAATGCTTGAGAAAGCTGACTGTCCAGGTGGGCGGTCGGCTCATCGGCAATAATGGCGATCGGGTTGTTGATCAGGGCGCGGGCAATGGCAACCCGCTGCAGTTCCCCGCCGGAGAGCCATTCCACCGGCGAGTTACGATGACGCAGCAGATCAAACTGTTCCATCAGCCCCAGTGCCCGCTGCTTGACCACCGGTTGCTGTTCGCCGGTGGGGTAGGCCGGCAGCATGATGTTCTGCAGGGCGCTGATCCCCTTGATCAGGTTAAACTGCTGAAAGATGAAACCAAAGGTGGAACGGCGGATCTCGGTCAGGAACCGCTCCGGCAGGCTGGAACTGTCAAACCCCTCAGCTGCCTCGCTTGCCTGAAAGAAGCTGGTCTCTACCCCCTGCAGCATGATCCGCCCCGAACTTGGTCTGGTCATGCAGCCGATCAAGGCCAGCAGGGTGGTCTTACCTGATCCGCTGGGGCCTTTCAGGATCGTCATGCTGCCGCGTGTAATGGTCAGGCTCACGTTATCCACCGCGGTAAAGCTGGTGGCCGGGCCGATGGCGAAGTTTTTGGTGACCTGGTTCAGTGCAATCATGGTTATGACCTCATGGCTGCATCAGGGGCAATGGTGGCTGCCAGCCAGGCAGGGATAATGGTGGCCGCGGTGTAGGGCAGCACTGCAAGCACAAACAGCACCGAAAGCTGATAGCCGTCAACAGCCGGCACCAGTTTGAACTGCGGGTACAGGATGGCCCAGCCTTTCAGGGCATGGGAGAACAGGGCGGCTGAGGAAAAGAAGACATGCAGGTAGGCCAGCAGTACACCGGCCAGGAAGGCGCTCAGCGAGATCACGGCTCCTTCCCAGAACTTCAGCAGCAGGACATCACCGGTCTCCCAGCCGATTGACTTGAGGATGCCGATCTCCTTGCGCTCCTCTGCCGAGAGGCCGCTGGCCTTGTCCCAGGCAAAGATCACAAAGGAGAGCACTGCCGCTGCCAGGATTACCACCATCATCCCGCCTCGCCAGTCAAACAGCGAATCATAGGTCCGCAACAGCTCGCTCTTCAGAATCGGGCGGGTGTCGGGAAACTGCTCAACAATCTTATTGGCCACGGTCACCAGCTCACGGGGGTTGGCAACGGTCACTGCCAGGTCAGTGGCAACATCCTGCGGCATCCTGAACATGGTATGAAAATCCTCAGCTGCCATCAACACCAGATCAGCTGCCACCAGCTCCGAATGCTGCGGCAGGATACCGCTGACGGTCAGGAGCAGCGGCTTACCGCTATAGGAACGGAAGGTCACCAGATCATCGGTCTTGATCCGCAGGTTTCCGGCAACGCCGCTGCCGATCATGATCGAACCGGGGGGGGGAGGCGCTGTATCCGGCACCAGCAGGGTGTAGTTCGCCTGAAAGACCGGGTCGTAGTAGTAGCCCCACAGGCGCGGCACCACCGCCGATACCCCGCGGATAGCGCCGATTTTCTCTGCATAGCCGACCGGTATCAGGTCGTGGCGGCCGGCAATCATCCGCTGCACCACCATGTCGGGTGCCTCGGCCAGCAGCAGAGCCGCTTCCCGTTTCAGGGCCTGCACAAAAAAGATCAGAGATGCAATCACAAAGATGATCAGGGTGTAGACCAGAAACAGGGAGATGTTTTTGGCCTTCCTCCGCATAAGTGAGGAGAGGGCAAAATCAAGGATATTGCGGTGGCGGTTAAGGGCGTGGTGCATAGGACCTCTGCAGGGTTGCGGGTGGTGTCACCAGTGAGCCGGATGGAAAATGCTCCAGGGCGGTCGGATGATCCTGAAATGGCGCGTGCAGATCAGCCATGGCGGGATGACGGGTATAGCGGGCCTCGGTAAACAGGCAGAGATCGGTCAGGCGTAACCGGCGCACCAGTTGGGCCCGTTCCTGTAGCTCCGCGTTACGGGCGGTCCTGCTGCTGTGTGAGTGAATTCCCATCAGCAGCAGGAGCGCCGTGCCGGTTGCGATCAGCAGTATGAAGCCGGTGGAAGGGCGCATGGCTGCTCCGGTCATTCCAGTGTCTTCAGCAGGGCAGGAGTGATCTCATGAAACCTGACAATCCGTTTGCCTGCATGATCTTTCAAAAACTCCAGCGCCTCGGCCTGCTTTGCAAGGGGGATCAGCTCATGCCCCATCGGTCCGTACACATCGCTGCCGATCACGTAGAAGGCGGTCCTGCCGTCAATCAGCTTCAGTGAATAGTAGTCCTTCACCTCAATGGCCGAGATCATGGCCGGTTTTCTGTCTGGTGCGTACCGGGGCAGGTTGTTGAGGTAGATGAACAGATCCTTGGCACCGTCAAACCAGGCATGGCTGCCATCGCTGAATTTGATTGCGGCGGTCCAGGCAGGATACTTGTGGACAAACATGCCGCAGACCGGGCACTTGTCCTTTGGCCCTGGAGCTTGTGCTGCCAGAGTGACGGCGCTGTTCAGCCAGATGCAGGCAGTGACAGCAAACAGGAGCAGATAGCGGTTCATGGCTTGTTTCCTTTGCGGTGATCAGGACTGGCCGGATATCGTCAGATACCCGGCCAGGTTTATTCCAGCTAGTGATGACCGTCGTGCTTCATCTTCATCATTTTGCGGCGTTCACGGATCATTCTGGTGTCATTGTACATATCTTCGTAGGCTGCCTTGATGGCGTCATCAAAGCTGCCCAGAGTCCCCTTGTGCGCCTTTATAAATGCCTCGGCATCCGCCTTGCTGGCAAAGGCCCACTTGGCCCGGGAGGTCATGACCCCCATCCTGTCACCGCCGATTACCCAGTGGGCGGTCTCTGCATCAATCAGCTTTTGGGTGGTGAAGTCCCCCACCTTGATGGAGGTCGGCATCTTGTCAATATTGTTGGCCAGTTCTACTGCCATGCAATGCAGGCTGCAGGTGCCGGTTGAACTGCCGTCCTGATAGGTCACCAGCATCCGGCTGTGGCTGAATCTGGTGCGGTCCATGCCGCAGTACTTACAGCTGTCCGGGCCTTCAACCTTGTCAGTGGCAGTCACCAGGGCAACCGTTGTCAGTAAAAGGGTCAGGGTAGCCAGAAACTTCAGTAGGTTTTTCATTGTCTGTTCTCCTGTCTGGAATATGTGTAACGCGGTTTTTGCCTGCTGTCCATTGCAGCCCACTAGAATTTATAGGCCATGGTCAGGTAGACGTTCCGTCCGTTTTCCGGAACGCGGTAGCCGACACCGCTGACAAAGGGGTCACGCAGATAAGACAGGTGGCTGTAGTACTGGGTGTCCAGAATGTTGTTGATGCCGCCGGTCACGGAGAACCCTTTGTACTGATAGCCTGCCTTCAGGTCAGTGGTCACCCACCCGGCAGTCTTTTGTTCGTTCAGGCTGCTGTCAATGCGATCCTGTTCGCGGCTGAGGGTCTCAAGCAGTTCGGCAAAGAAGCTGCCGTTGTCATAGCGGATGGAGATGGTGCCTTTCAGGGGCGGCATCTCGGACAGCGGGCGATTGCCGCTGATATTGCGGCCTTCGGTGTAGGAAAGGGTGCCCCTCAGAAACAGGTCGGCCGGCAATGAAACCTGGCTGCCCAGTTCGGCACCCCAGATGCTGGCATGGATGTTCTGATAGCTCTTCAGGGTAGCGGAGGCCTGGTAGAAGTTCACGTAATCCTGCAGGTCGCTGTAAAAGATCGAGGCATTGACATAAAAACGATCCGTTGCGTACTTGGCTCCAAGGTCAGCCTGATGGTTGACGGTTGCCTTGAGGCCCTGGTTGCCGCGCCAGGCCGGGTTCCCCGGCACATCAAGAAACAGTTCCTGCTGGTCGGGGGTGCGGGTGCCCCGTCCCAGGCCGGTGAAGATCACCAGTTCCTTGAAGGGGGTGTAGTTCAGCTGCAGGTTTGCGCTGATGGTGCTGAATTCCTTTGAACTGCCGGCAGTCACCATGGTGTTGGCTCTGTCTGCCTTGGCCCGGGTCAGATCGCCACGTACGCCGCCGGTCAGGCTTAGTTTGCCGCCAAGCGGCAGGGTATACTCACCGAACAGGCCGAAGTTTTCAATCGTCACATCCGGGATCATGGCAAGGTCGCGGTAGTTGAAATACATGGCCCGGCGGTTGGTGGCGTCCCAGTTGCGGTTGTAGTAGTCCAACCCGCTCTTCAAGGTCCCCGGGCCGATCTGCAGTTCAGCCTGCAGCTTTGCGCCGTAGGTCTGGGTGGAGGCATCGGTCTGCATGGAATAGAACCGGGGAGAGGTGCTGGAACTGAAGCGGTTGCGGTCATCCATCAGGTGTTCAACACGGTCCCAGTAGATCTGCAGTTTCAGATCCTGCAGCAGTGCCGAGATGTTCTGAATCCGGTAGCTCCAGTTCATACGGTGGGTCTTGTCGTAGTCGGCATCCATCTTCAGGTAGGGGTAGAGGACATGATCCGCATCCTGATAGGTATAGCTGAGTTCTGTGCGCGAATTGGTTGTCGGGTTGAGCCCCAGCTTGCCCCAGCCGGTATTGATCTCGTAGGCCTTTGAGTCAACGGCAGCGTTCTTGTAGCGGTTCGGGCTGGTTGCGGGATAGATCTGGGTCAACAGCTTGCCGTTGCCGGACTGGGGGATATCGGAATATTTGTAGGCGTAGCCCAGCAGGGCATCATAGCGCTCTGTGCCATAGGATGCGGTGGCCGCAGCATTGGTGCCGTGCCAGTCGCCGTATCCCAGGCTGAGCTCACCGCCAAATCCCTTGCCCGGCCGTTTGGTCTGGGCGTCAATCAGACCCCCCAGGCCACCGGGGTTGGAGAGATCATAAGGGCCCTTGATGATCCTGACCTGCTCAATCTCGGCAAAATCATAGTGGAACGACGGCGGGTCCATTCGGGAGGGGCAGGCGCCATGCAGGCGGACGCCATCCACCAGGACGTTGATATTGTCCTTCTGAAAGCCGCGCAGCACCACATCATTGGCAATTGCCCCCTTGTGGACGGTGTTGATTCCTTCCACCTGTTTCAGGGCCTCACCCATATCCCTGGCTGGACTTTCACGAACTTCCCGGACAGAAAGACTCTCTTCCTTCGGTGATTCCTTGTCGGCGCGGACAATGATTTCATCAAGCAGCAGATGTTCGGCACGGGCTGTCTGGGCTGTCAGTGTCAGCAGCAGCGCCAGCAGCGAAAGCTGTTGTACGGTCATGGCAGTAGTCCTCCATAGCGTTGTCAGTCGTAAGGATCAAATGTCGATTACGGCGCTGATTGTCTGGATCAGACAGGCTTTGGAGGGGGGAGCAACGGCCTGGATGAGGGCGAGTGCAGAGTGCTGACGGGGGAGGGTGGATAGGGTGATTTTTCAGGCGGCACAATGACCACCCGGTAGATAAACGGCATGCCTTCATTGCCCTGGCTATTAAGCAGTGCGGACTGGCTGCTGTCACCGCAGGGGCAGCCGCAGCTGAGAACCGTCTCTGCAGCCTGTGGTGCGGGCAGTTCGGCCTGCCGGGTAGTGATGGTTTCTTCCAGTACGGCGTGGACCGATTCGGCGGACAGCGTGGTGTGACAGCAATCAGCCGTGTTGGCGGCAGATTCCGGAGGACGGTTTTCCGGCTGCTTTTTCTTCCAGCAACAGCAGGTGCGATTCAATTGACTCTGCAGGGAACAGCCGTCCCGCGTGCAGTCTCCGCTGCAGGCAGCCTGGCCGTCGTGGGCATGCTGATGCGGTTGGAGCGCCAGTGAGGGCAACGGTCCCGCTGCAATCAGCAGGTAGATGGCGGTCAGCAGGGCGGCAATGCCCCGTCGCAGCGGTCTCAGAGAGGTATGTGCGGATGTCAGTGGCATAAGGGCTCCTGATTGCTTGTCTCTCTTTATCAAGAACCGTGCCGTTAGTGCTAACTGATCGATATTAAACACTTGTTTAAATATTGTTGAGTTGGTTGGTTTTTTGTTGTCTTATTTTGAGACAGGCGTTATGGTGCTCCCACACGTAGCGTATCCTTGCCTTTCATGACAGGTCAGCGACTATGGCACCTCACCGGAAAAAGCTTTGTGCCCTGCTGGATGACTCGGGCAAAACAGTTGGCAGGGCAGAGATAATCCAGCAATTTCCCGCCCTGATCTGGCACTCGGGCTTTGATGCCCGTTGTGATTATTTTAACCAGACCTGGCTGGCGTTTACCGGCCGGACCCTGGCGCAGGAATTGGGGGATGGCTGGGCAGAGGGGGTTCACCCCGATGATCTGCCGGATTGTCTCACAACCTACCGGGAGGCTTTTGCAGCCCGGCAGCCGTTTACCATGGAGTACCGCCTGCGCTACCATGACGGTTCCTATCGCTGGATCATTGACCACGGTGCTCCCCACTACGCCATTGACGGCTGTTTCTGTGGTTATATCGGTAGTTGTTATGACATTACCCTCCAAAAAGAGTCCGAACTGTCGCTGCAAAGTTCCCGTGTGGAGCTTGAACAGCGGGTTGAACAGTGCACCAGTGATCTGCAGAAAAGCCACGATCTGCTGAACAGTCTTTCCCAGCAGGTCCCCGGCGGTATCTATCAGTTCCAGATGTTTCCCGATGGCCGCTACTGTGTACCCTACGCCAGTCAGTCCATGCTTGAGCTTTTCGAGATCTCCCCTGAAGATATCCAGCACGATGCGAGTTGTCTCTTTGACCGGGTGCTGCCGGATGAGCTGCCCGGTGTGCTCGACTCGATTCAGCGGTCCGCCGATACCCAGACACCCTGGCACCGTGAATTCCGCGCAGGCATTCCGTCAAAAGGGATGCGCTGGTTCCAGGCGGACTCACGTCCCCAGCGGCAGCCGGACAACAGCGTGATCTGGTGCGGTTTTGTCACCGACATTACCGAACGCAAGGAACTTGAACATCAACTGGTTGAGGCACAGCGTCTGGAGTACATCGGCCAGCTGGCAGCCGGAGTGGCCCATGAGGTCAGGAACCCCCTGAACGCCATCCTGACCGTCACCGAGGCGCTCTTCCGGGAAGAGGGGGTCGAGGGTAACCAAACCTTGACCCCCTATATTGAACATATCCGTTCCCAGGTCGTCCGGCTTGCCCGGTTGATGAACGACCTGCTCAGCCTGGGGCGCCGCCAGCAGGAAGATCAGCTTGTAGCGTTGGCGCTGGCGGAATTCTGCCGCCAGACCACGCAGCTCTGGCAGGAGAGTAGCCCGGCAGGCCATCGCCGGCTGGCGTTGGAGATCCCCCCTGAGGCAGAAGCGGTGCTGGTCCGCGCAGACAGAGACCGTTTGCAGCAGGTGCTTTTCAATCTTCTGGATAATGCCGGGCAGCACAGCCCAACGGAGAGCTGCATCAGCCTGGTGCTTGACCCGCCTCAACCCTCTGCCCGGGAGGGACAGCTGCGGTTGCGGGTGGTCGATCAGGGCAGCGGGGTGGCACCTGGCCTGTATGAAAGGGTTTTTGAACCGTTTTTTACCACCCGCAAGGGGGGCACCGGATTGGGGCTTGCCCTGGTGAAGCAGTTCATTGAGCAGATGGGGGGGATGGTGCAGATCTGTAATAATTATCCTGAGCCGGGCTGTACGGTCGCTCTGCAGTTACAGCTGGCGCCGGAGGAACGCCTGTCATGAAACCGCAGATTTTACTGATTGAAGACTGTGCCGTTACCCGCTTCGGGGTGGTGCGTTATTTTTCAAAGGATGGTTATCAGATCAGTGAAGCCGGATCGCTGGCCGAGGCCACCAGGTTAATGGCAGACCGGCGTTTTGATCTGATTATCATTGATATCAACCTGCCTGACGGTAACGGACTTGACCTGATCAGTGCCGAACGGGAGGCCCAGAATCTGGTGCCGATTATTGTGGTCACCGGCGCCGGAGATATCCCCCTGGCGGTTGAGGCGATGCAACGCGGCGCCGATAACTTTCTGACCAAACCGCTTGATATGCCGACACTTTCGATCTCATTGGCCAAATCGCTTGAACTGGGGACGCTTAAACGCCAGTCAATGGCCCGTAAGCGGATGGAAAAACAGCCGGGTATCTTCTTTGGCAGTTCACCGGCCATGCTGGAGGTACAACAGATTGCCCGGATGGCGGTTGACAATGGCCATCCTGTGTTAATTACCGGCGAAACCGGTACCGGCAAGGGGATGCTGGCCAAGTGGATTCACCAGCAGGGCAACCGTGCCCAGTATGAGTTTGTTGAGTTGAACTGCTCAAGTCTGCGGGGGGAGATGCTCTCCCGCGAGCTGTTCGGTGCCCAGCGGGGGGCCTATACCTCGGCTGACCAGGACCGTCGCGGGCTGGTTGATGTTGCTGACCGCGGCAGTCTGTTTCTGGACGAGATCGGCGATATGAGCAGTGAAGTGCAGGCCCAGTTTCTCAAACTGCTTGAAGACAAGACTTACCGGCGGCTGGGGGATGTCAAACTGCTGAAAAGCGACTTCCGGCTGATCTGCGCCACCCACCGCGACCTGCATGCCTTCTGTGCCGATGGTCAGTTTCGGCAGGATCTGTTCTACCGGATCAACCTGATTCATATCCATCTTCCACCTCTCAGGGAGCGCCGCGAAGACCTGCCGGCCATTACCTCCTACCTGCTCAACCTGCTGGGATCAAGTGACCAGGTGTTGACCGACGAGGTGCGGGGGATGCTGTTCTCCTACGACTGGCCCGGCAATATCCGTGAAATGCGTAATGTTCTGGAGCGGGCCCTGCTGCTGACCCCGCCGGGCGGTACTCTGCGACAGTCTCTGTTTTCCTGCATAAGCGGCGGACAACGCCCCTGTCCAGCCCATTTGCCCGCAGAACCGCAGACCGTGCAACAGGTTGAGACGGCCCATATTCAGGCCGTGCTGGCCCAGCATGGCGGGAATGTGGACAAGGCCGCCAAGGCATTAAACCTTTCCCGCGCCACCCTCTATCGTCGCCTCAAGCAACTCAGAGATGAGGGAGGCTGCTGAGACGGCTGTCTCATCTTGAGATAGGTCGTATCATCCCGCCCCCTGTCTATGGGGCAACGGGGGGCTGTTGAAAGGCCTCAACATACGTCTGTACCAGTATTGTCCGCGGTCTTGTGCATGCTGCAGGTGTATCGTTTGCACAACGGCACGGTTCTTGATTGTGATGCCGGTATGTCCAGTCCCGCATCACATACCTGTTGCCGCCCCGATTGCCTCTGTGACCGGGTCCTGGTCGTCGATGACGAGCCTGGCATCCTGTTTGCCTATCGCAAACTGCTGGAACAGAAGGGGCTGGTTGTTGATAGCTGTGACTGTCTCTGCGAGGCGCTCGACTATCTGGAAAAGCATCATTATCTGGCCGTGGTCGCTGACATGCGCTTGCAGGGTACCGATACCATGGACGGCCTGGATCTGGTTCGGGAGGTACGCCGGCGTCAGCCCGCAGCTGGAATTATTGTCGCATCCGGCACCAGCGACCAGAAGACACGTCAGTCCGCGTCCGAGCTGGGGGTTGATCACTACCTTGAAAAACCGATCCATCCCTCGCGTATCCTTGATCTGTTGATGCAACTTCGAAATACCGTTCATGGTGAAGAACTGCTGCCCGTCCCTGAAACAGGGTAGATCGCTGCACTGAATTTTTCTTCTCCCTGAGGGAGAAGGTGGCCGAAGACCGGTTGAGGGGGCAGCAACGGCTTGAAATGAGCCTCTTTTCCCTCGCCCTGGCCCTCTCCCCCAGGTAGAGGGGATTTACTACCTCCGGAAAGGATGACCCGTTATGAGACCGTTGCTTGTCCTGGCTGTTCTGGCCGTTGCTACTCAGGCCTGTGCCCTTGAACCCCCCAAAACAGAAGAACAGAAAACCCTGTATGCCATTGGCCAGACCGTGTCACGCCAGTTGTCGGTCTTTAATCTGAGCGCTGATGAATTCCAGTATGTGCTGCTGGGCCTGACCGATGCCCAGTCCGGCAATAAGGCGGTGGCAGAGCCCGCCCAGTACAACCGTAAGATTCAGGAACTGGCCCGCTCCCGCCGGGCTGCCCATGCCCAGAAGCTTGGTCCGGCCAATAAAGAGGCCCTTGAGAAAGCAGCCAAAGAGCAGGGGGCCGTCAAGACCGCCTCAGGGCTGATCTATCTTCCGGTGAAGGAGGGAAACGGCGCGCAACCGAAGCTGACCGACACGGTACGGGTCAATTACCGCGGTATCCTCGTTGATGGTAAAGAGTTTGACAGTTCCTACAAACGGGGCAATCCTCTCGAGTTTAAACTGGATAGCGTCATTAAATGCTGGACTGAGGGCGTGCAGAAGATGAAGGTGGGGGGGAAGGCAAAGCTGACCTGCCCTGCCGCACTGGCCTATGGTGAACAGGGAGCCGGTGACCTTATTCTGCCGGGTGCTACCCTCCAGTTTGAGGTTGAATTGCTTGGTATCAAAAAATAACCATTGTCCGAGCGGAGTGTCCCTATGAAACGTCATCTGTCCCGGCTGATCTGTCTGCTGCTGTTTCTGCCGGTTTTAATGGTTTGTGCTGCATCCCCTGCCATGGCTGCACCGGTTACCTACAAACGAACCGTTGAAAGGTATCAGGTGCCCGATGTGATTCTGACCAACCAATTCGGCAAAAAGGTCCGCCTGAAGACGTTGCTGGAGTCCGGGCGTCCGGTGGCCGTTGATTTTATCTATGCCACCTGTACCACCATCTGTCCGGTGCTTTCCGCCGGGTATACCAATCTGCAACGAAAACTGGGGGCGGACAGTGCCAAGGTGCAGCTGGTCTCCATCACCATTGACCCGGAAAATGATAATCCGAAGGTTCTCAAGGAGTATCTGCAACGCTACCAGGCCAAACCGGGGTGGGATTTTCTGACCGGCAGCCGGAAGGATATTGACCGGGTCATGCATGCCTTTGATGCCTATTTCCGCGACAAGATGGACCATAAGCCGCTCACCTTCATACGGGGGGCGGACGGCTCGTGGATCAGGCTTTACGGTCTGATCAGCAGTAGTGAATTTCTGGCAGAATACAAAAAAGCGGGGCTCCTATGACACTACGTACGAAACTGCCGGCAGAACGAGTCTTAGTGGTGTTGTTGAGTATAGTACTCTGTCTGGCCCTGGGCGCAGCTGCCTGGGCTGCGCCTGCGGCTGCGCCTTCAGACGAAACCATGCGGCTCGGGGAGCAGATGTACCGCAAAGGGCTGCTCCCCTCCGGGGCTCCCATCAAGGCCTATGTCAGCGGCGATGTGCCGGTGGATGGCACATCGTTCACCTGTGTCAGTTGCCACCTGCGCAGTGGACTCGGCTCTATTGAAGGGGAGGTCATCACGCCGCCGACCAACGGACGGATTCTGTACCAGCCGAGAAGGCCGTTTATCCCCGGCTCCGAGTTTGTTCCTTCCTACTCCAACTACGCCAAATATCTGCCGGAACGTCCCGCCTATACCGACGATTCATTGGCCGCGCTGATCCTGGCCGGTATTGACCCCACCGGCCGGTCGGTTCTGAAGGTCATGCCCCGTTACGACCTGGGCGACAAGGATATGGCGATTATGATCAGCTATTTGAAATCACTTTCTGATCAGCCGCCTCCCGGCGTGACCAAAGAAGAGATCAGGTTTGCCACGGTCATTGTTGAAGGGACTGACCCGGTTGCGGTGCAGTCGATGCTGGCCCCCCTGCAGTTCAGTATTGACCGCAAGAACAGCCTGGCTACCGCCGCAGTGAAAAATCATCGTGTGGCGCGAATGGGCTACAATATGCTGGGAGATCTTTCCTCCCTCAAATTCTCACTGTCACGTTGGACGCTCAAGGGGGCTCCGGCAACCTGGCGGGCTCAACTGGAAGAGTACTACCGCAAGGAGCCGGTCTTTGCCTTGCTGGGTGGTATCTCGGAAGGGGAGTGGGAACCGGTGCACCGCTTCTGCGAAGAGAAAAAGATCCCCAACCTGTTTCCGGTTGTAGACTACCCGGTACTCTCGGATACAGACTGGTATACCCTCTATTTCTCGCGTGGGGTCCGCCAGGAAGGGGAAGCTGCGGCCCGCTATCTGCACGGCATGGCTGAGCTGTTTAAAGGCAGGCCGGTACTGCAGCTGTACCGGGCCGGTCGCAAAGGTCAGGCCCTGGCAGCAGGATTCAGGGATGCCTGGAAAACCGTCGGTGGCGGCGCAATGGTAGAGATCAGTCTGCCTGCCAATGAAAAGCTGACGGCAAAAAAGGTGCAGCAGCTGGTTAACCGGAAAAATCCGGCAGCCCTTATTCTTTGGGATGATGCAGCGTCGCTGCCGGCGCTGTCCGGGCTGGCAGCGCAGAAAAAGCGGCCCGGCCTGATCCTTGCCTCCGGCACCTATCTGGGCAAGGCACTGTGGACGATCCCGGAAGAATTGCGAGCTCAGCTCTATCTGACCTACCCCTATCGCCTGCCTCAGGAAGACAGCCGCTTTGACGTCAATGTCAAGCGGGTGCTGCAGGGAAAACCGCTTGAACTGTATGAACAGAGGATCGTCAGGCAGTCCTACCTTACCGGCGAACTGCTTGGCAAGGCGTTGATGATGATGCGCGGCGAGTATTACCGGGATTACCTGTATGATGTGATCGGTATGATGTCGGACATGCACTACCCCCTGTATGAACGGGTCAGTTTCGGGCCGGGCCAGCGCTATGCCTCCAAAGGCTCCTATATTGTGCAGCTGGGCAGTGGCAGGAATCCCGTGCTCGAACGCCGCAGTGAATGGGTAATACCGTGAAAAGAAAAGAGGACGTTATGATCAGACAAGGTATCCTGGCACTGTTGGCTCTGGTTCTGCTGCTGGCGTCTGCTGTAGATCTGTTGGCTGCCGCTGCTGATGTGAAGCTCTATATTGTGACCGATTACCGCTATATGCCGGGTAAGGCAAAGGGCGACCCGGTGATGGGGCAGTCTCTGTGCGGTACCCGTTGTAATGCCCTTTCAACCAATTACCTGAATATTGTCGAGCCTGGCGGCTGGCGTCTGATCAAAATTGCCGGTGGGCGCGTCTTGACCGTGCCTCTCAACAATCCTTTCATGGGGGGGGATTGCGTCTGTGTCGTGGATGAATATATGGTGAAGGTCGACCATCTCAACAAACCGTAGTTTTTCTCAGTCCGTCCGGATTTCCCACCCCAGTCTCACCTCCGTCGCACTATGAGACAGATACAAATCGTATCTGTCTCATAGTGCATCTACACCCCCCCCTTTTAAACCGGTCAATTTTGTAAAGTTATGAGTTGTTTCGGGCTGTTTCGTGTGTCGGCACGTTCTTTGCTGAGTAGTAAATAAGTCAAGTTCTATGCTGCTGAAACTGTTGGTAAAATAATAATTTTTTAATGTTGTTTGAGAGACTGCCTGAACCGGATACCCATCGCTCGGATCAATGAAAGGAGCATGCATCATGAAAATCCCGACCACACTCGTAACTGGAGTACTGATGGCCGCGCTGCTCGCTGTGACGGCCTCGGCAGAAGCCCAGCTGCAAAAGCGTCAGCCGGTGCAGTTGAATCCGGCGGTAAACAGCAAGGTGCCGCAGGCCCAGAAGGCAACCGTGCAAAAGCGTGAGCTGGCACGACAACAGCGTGACAAGAAGCTGAAGGTGAGGGCAACCAACGCGCAGGCCAAAGGCGGTCCGACCTCGCTTCAGAAACCTGCACATCGATAGCGGAACAAATGATTCGAGGAGATGGTAACGACATCTGAACAATCTGTAGTAGTCAACTGGAGGCGCGTATGAACAAACGAACATTACGAAGTCGAATGACAGCCCTGCTGTCCGGCTTGGCCCTGATTATGGGGCTGGGTACGGCGCAGGCCTACCTGAGCCCGGATTATTCGAATCCGGCCTACGCTCCGGGAGGGGCAACGCCCTTTGTGATCGGGCCGGGAAATACCCCGGATTACCTGACCACACCCAACTGGGCCTACACCCCCCCGATCCGTAAGTTTGTGGACACCCTGCCGGGCTTGGGTGCCGCAAACGTCAACAACCTGGGACAGTATATCCCGGTTGCGGTGCCGGACATCGTGACCTATCCCGGTTCCGACTACTACGAGATAGAGCTGCGTGAGTTTTCGGAGAAGATGCACTCCGATCTGCCGCCTACCACCATGCGGGCCTACCGTCAGGTAAATGCCGGTACGGTTACCTCATCCTGTACCGATCCGGCACTCAGTCAGCCCAACCCCTGTACCGAGGCCAACAACACCGCACCGGTTGAGGCCAACCCGCGCCAGTTCGGACCACTGATCGTTGCCCAGAAAGACCGGCCGGTACGGATCAAGTTCATCAACAGTCTGCCGACCGGTGCCGGTGGCGATCTGTTCGTTCCGGTCGACCAGACCATCATGGGGGCAGGCCCGTTCCAGGTAGATTACGATCCGGTCACCAAACTGCCGGTCCCGATTACCTCCGGCACCTTTAGCCAGAACCGTGCAGAACTGCACCTGCATGGCGGCCGTACTCCCTGGATCAGTGACGGTACCCCCCACCAGTGGATTACCCCCTCAGGCGAGGTAACCAGTTATCCCACCGGTGTCAGTATGACCAACGTACCGGACATGCCTGATCCCGGCCCCGGCGCCCAGACCTACTACTATACCAACCAGCAAAGTTCCCGCCTGATGTTCTACCACGACCACAGCTGGGGTATTACCCGCCTTAACGTCTATGTGGGCGGCGCTGCCGGCTATGTTATCCGTGATGCCGTAGAACAGCAGCTGATTGCCGACGGCAAGATCCCTGCTGCCGAGATCCCGTTGATCATCCAGGACAAGACCTTTGTGGATGGCGACCCGGCATCGCCGACCTATGTGCTGAAGACCGATCCGACCTGGAAATGGGGCACCGGCTCTGTCGGCAGTAACGGTTTCCGTACACCTCAAAGCGGTGATCTGTGGTGGCCCCATATCTATATGCCGGCCCAGAACCCCTTTGATATCACCGGTATCGCTCCGATGGGGCGGTGGGCCTATGGTCCCTATTTCTGGCCGGCCACCCCTAACCCGTATCAGCCGATTCCCAACCCCTACTATAGCCCGGACTGCGTGCCCGGCGGTGATCCTGCAACAACCCCCGGACTTCTGGGTGGCCCTTATGGTGATTTCTGCCAACCACCTGAAATTCCTGCAACGCCTAACCCTTCATGGGGTGCTGAAGCCTTCATGGATACCCCGACCATCAACGGTACCGCCTATCCGGTGCTGACGGTTGAACCGAAAGCCTACCGCTTCCGTATCCTGAATGCGGCCCATGACCGCTTTGTAAACCTGCAGTTGTATAAAGCGGATCCGGCCCCGGCGCCTCTGGCTTACAGCGGCGAATTCCCGCCTTCCTGTGCAAGCTATACGGCACCGGGCTATGGTGGATTCAGCGGCATCTGTGCCAGCAATACCGAGGTCAAGATGGTGCCTGCTCAACCGGGTGGCGTCGGCAAACCGGCCACCTGGCCGGAAGATGGCCGTCCCGGTGGCGTGCCTGACTGGAACACCGCCGGTCCCAACTGGATCATGATCGGTAGTGAAGGTGGTTTCCTGCCCAAGCCGGTGGTACTGCCGCAGCAACCTGTTAACTGGAATGCTGATGTGACGACTTTTAATGCAGGTAACGTCAACACCGGCTCACTGATCCTTGCCCCGGCAGAGCGGGCAGATGTTATTGTTGATTTTTCCGGTATCCCTTCAGGTACCACTTTGATTCTGTATAACGATGCCCCGGCACCATGGCCGGCCCTTGACCCCCACTATGATTACTATACCGGCGCACCGGACAACCGTGCCATGGGTGGTGCTGATACCACTCCGATCGGTTTTGGTCCCAACACCCGTACTCTGATGCAGATCAAGGTACAGGGCGCCCCTGCCGCTGCCTTTGATGTGGCAGCGCTGAACACGGCCTTTACACCGGCCGATCCCGCCCTTGGCGTATTCCGGCAGTCGCAGGAGTCTCTGGTTGTGGGGCAGGGTAACATGAACCCCACCGGCGATCCTGCCTACTATGAGGCCTTTGCCTTTGACGGTGTTGCCTATGACGCACTCAACACCATCTACGGCACCACCTTTGCCGCTACGTTCCCCAACTGGGGAGTAGCCCGGATCAATGACAAGCAGATCAGCTTCAAGACTATTAACCCTGATGGCAGTGTCAATCCGACGGTTCAGACGGTTGCCATGAAGCTTAAGGCCATTCAGGATGAACAGGGTGAAACCTTTGACGACTACGGCAGGATGCGTGCGGCCCTGGGTCTGACCCTGTCCAACCCGGCCGCCGGCCAGGTGAACTTCATTGTCCAGACCTACAGCGACCCCTCGACAGAGGTGCTGGCCGAGGAAGGTATCCAGGTCTGGAAGATTACCCACAACGGTGTGGATACTCACCCGATTCACTTCCACCTGTTTGATGTGCAGATCCTGAACCGGGTAGGCTGGGACGGCTTCATCCGTCTGCCCGACCCAACCGAACTGGGCTGGAAAGAAACCGTTCGGGTCAGCCCGCTGGAAGACACCATTGTTGCCGTGCGCCCGGTCAAACCGATGCTTCCGTTCGGTATTCCGAGCAGCGTACGCCCACTTAATCCGGCTACCCCGCTTGGCGACGCAACTGAACTTTCCATGGTCGATCCGACCACCGGCCAGGCCTGGGCTACCCCCAACGTCAACCGGATCATCAACCTCGGTTGGGAGTATGTCTGGCATTGCCACATCCTGAGTCACGAAGAAAACGACATGATGCGGCCGATTTCGTACAACCCCGGGGTCACCATTCCGGATGCACCCACCGGTCTGGCAACAAACGCCTCATTCAGTAACGGTAATGTCACCCTGACCTGGGTTGACCCGACTCCGAAGGCTGATCCTGCAACCCTGGGCAACCCCAAGAACGAGATCAACTTCATCATTGAGCGTTGTTCCGGTCTTGACTGCAGCAACTTCGTACCGGTCGGCACGGCCCTGGCCAATGCCACCAGCTACACCGAAACAGCACTTTCCAGTGATCGCTACAGTTATGTGGTCAAGGCCTACAATGCTGCCGGCACCTCACTTGCTTCAAACATCGTCAGGACCCAGAGTGATTCCATCATTGACGGTGTCTGCGGCAGTGCCAACGGCCAGAACTTCTCGGCTATCCCGACTGCCGGGCTGTGTGCTTCCGGTGCTGCTTCGGCAGTAATCAACACCAATGGCGTGTTGACCTGGAGCTGTACCGGTATCAACTCGACCATTAACGCCAGCTGTACGGCTGCCATCCCGACCTATGCGGTGACCTTTGCCGCTGGTCCAAACGGTGCGCTGTCGGGTGACACTATCCAGACCGTTACCTACAACTTGAGCACCACCACCGTAACGGCCGTGCCAAACGTCGGCTACCACCTTGTCAACTGGACTGAAGGAGGCACTCCGGTCAGCACAAACGCCGATCTGATGGTAACCAACATTGTGGCTCCCCACAGTTACCTGGCCAACTTCGCCATCAATACCTACATCCTTAACTTTATGGCAGGTGTCGGCGGTAGTGTTACCGGAACGACACCGCAGACCCTCAACTACTTTGCCAATGCCACCACGGTCACGGCAGTACCTGCTGCAGGCTACCGCTTTGCCAACTGGACCGACAGCATCGGCAACGTAGTCAGCACTACAACAGATCTGACCATTAACAACGTAGCGGTTGCAAATACCTACACGGCAAACTTCCTTGCAACCTACACCGTAACGCTTGATCGTTGTATCACCGGGCCGACCCTGGTTGATCTCGGCGCACAACCAACCTACAGCTTTGGCACAACCGGCTTTGATGTTGCCGGTGTGCAGGTAAACGGAACACCGGTTACCCTGACCAACGGCTCGTACTTCTTCCCGACCGGTATCGCTGCCAACCAGATCATTACGGCCAGCTACACCCTGAACCCGGCTGCTACGCCTAATTATCTGAAGCTTAGTACCGAGCTTGCCTCAGCAACCGGGTACACCACGCTGCAGGCAGCCTATGCCGCTGCTGCAAACGGCAACGCCATCCAGATGAAGGCAGTGAACATTGCATCCGGGGCATTAACGGCCAACCGCAACATCACGGTTACCCTGCAAGGCGGTTACAACAACGCCTATACCGCCAACTGCGGTGTAACCAGTGCACAGGGTGGGTTGACCATTGCAAATGGAACGGTTATTGCCGATAACCTGATCATCAAGTAGGATTGGCCCCGGCAGGGTAGCAGTCCTGGGCCCTGCCGGGGCATGAAAAAAGTTTGTTGATTGCCCTTGGAGAATGTAAGGTGTTTGTAAGGTGTACTGATCTACTGTGCGGTGCAGCATGTAAAGGGACTCAACATTCAGCATTTAAAATTCAGCATTCATAAATTGCCTTCCCAAGGAGGTGTCTGACCACAAATTTAAGCAAGCAGCTTGACAACATGACATCCTGCGGTATACGTTTATAAGAAAATAATCGCACTCAATCATAAGTTATTGAAAAAACAGTTTATTACTCAAACAGGAGGAATAAAAAATGAGAAGCTCAAAATCAATCATGACAGGCGTAGCAGTTTTGGCAGCCTTGGCGTTGCCGATGGTAGCAGGGGCAGCGAATAAACTGGTGGTGAACGGTACGGATGGGACGACACCGAAGATGGTGGTGACGGATACTGGGTATGTGGGTGTTGGCACAAGTGTTCCAAATTATCCTATTACAATAAAAGGGAATACAGTGACAGGAAGCACTGTTATTTTAAGTTATGATGGAAATGCAACCTACAATAGATATGCAGATCCAGAAATGAAGTTTTCCAGAAATAACGACTCTTCACAAAATGGTGGACTACCATTGAACGGGGATAGGTTGGGTTTCTTTACGTTTGGTACGAATATTAACTCTACCTACTATCAATCAGCAGGCATCTATGCAGAAGCTGCTGAAAATTTTGGTGCGAGTACTCATGCAGGCAATATGTATTTTGCAACCGCTTTGCCTAACCAAACTTATGTGGACCCCAAAATGACATTAACAGCTTTAGGCAATGTGGGTGTAGGCACTACCAGCCCTTCTCAAAAACTCGAAGTTAGAGGAGGGGTTCGTTTGAATACACCTGTTGCTAAAGCAACATGTGATTCTACACTGCGTGGCACAATTTGGTTTACTCAAGGAGGTTCTGGTGTTGCTGACACATTAGAAGTATGTGCTAAAGATAGTGCAGGCAATTATTCTTGGAGAGCTTTGTTCTAAAATATAATTTTGTTCTTAGATCTTACTTGAAATAGAGAGGGGGTGGCACCCTCTCTCTATTTAGTCACTCCCCCTTCTTTTTAAAGTAGGGGTTTTTATTTAATAAGTGTTAAGTAATACTCTTAGTTGCACTGCACTCTGTTTTTGAAAGGAGGCAGACATTTACTGCACAGTAAGAGTATAAAGGTAAATATATATGAAGGTTTTAGCTCTGCTCCCCATGAAAGGACACTCTGAGCGTGTACCTAATAAGAATATGCGCTTATTTAATGGTCGTCCACTTTATCACTGTATTGCACAAGTGCTACAAGAATCGTCGTTGGTTAATGTCTTTGTAATTGATACAGATAGCGATATGATTGCTGAGGATGCTGTCAAGCATTTTTCCAAGGCTCGCGTCGTTAAACGACCAGATGCGCTTTGCGGTGATTTGGTACCCATGAATGACATCATTGCTCACGATATTTTTCTGCATGAGGCGGAGCACTATCTTCAAACCCACAGTACAAACCCGCTTTTGACTGTTAGTACGCTTAACCTCGCTATTCATAAGTATTTTAGCTCTTTAGATGTGTGTGACTCTCTTTTTTCTGTTACGCGTCTGCAAACCCGCCTGTATTGGGAGTCTGGAAAGCCTGTTAATCATAATCCCCTTGAGTTACTCCGTACTCAGGACCTACCACCACTTTTTGAGGAAAATTCAAATTTTTACCTTTTTTCCAAATCTTCCTTTACTGCTGCGGGAAATAAGCGAATCGGGTTAGCCCCACAGATGTTTGAAGTAAACAAGCTTGAAGCCGTTGATATTGATGAGGAAGAAGATTTTCGTATCGCAGAACTTCTCTATGCAACCAGGAAAGCTGAATAGTATGAATCTGAAACAAAGGATAACTGAAAATGGAGCGGTAGTCGGCTCTTGGATAAACTCTGCCAGTCCAATTATTGCAGAACTGATGGCTACTGTAGGGTTTGATTTTTTAACCGTGGATGTTGAGCATTCTGCTGTTGATTTGGTGCAGGCCCAAGCCCTGTTTCAGGCAATGAGGTCAGGAAGCCCGCAATGTGCACCTCTTGTGCGCTTGGCTGGTAACAATTATTCAGAGACAAAGCGTTTCCTTGATGCAGGTGCGGCAGGGGTTATTGCTCCTTTTATCAACACCGCGGATCAGGCTCATGAACTGATTAGAGCTGTTAAATACCCACCAGTCGGTATGCGCGGAGTCGGTTTTTGCCGAGCAAATAATTACGGGTTACAGCTGCAACAGGCCGTTGCAGCGGCCAATGATGATACTTTTGTCTGTGTGCAGATCGAGCATATTGAGGCAGTAAGCAATATCGACGAGATACTGACAGTTCCCGGTGTGGATGCCGCGATTATCGGTCCCTATGACCTTTCCGCCTCAATGGGGTTGACAGCGCAGTTTGACCATCCAGATGTTATTTCTGCCATAAACTTGATTGGCGAAGCTTGCAAAAGACATCAAGTTATTGCTGGCATACATGTGGTGCAGCCGGATACCGCCGATGCCGTGCGACGCTACCGGGAAGGGTACCGTTTTATTGCCTACAGTCTGGACATAACCATGCTGATGAATGTCTGTATGCAGGGCCTGTCTGAAATTCGTGGGCAGCTAAGCGGGCGTTGGGGGAGATTATGAACAACATACTCATTACAACATCATCGTTTGCGGAAGAAGCTCCAGAGCCGCTGTCCTCTCTCGAATTAGCCGGTTTGAAGGGAATACTGAATCCGCACCGGCGAAAACTCACGGAAAACGAAGTTGACTGCCTGATCCAGGAACACCGACCGGTGGGGATGATTGCCGGTGTCGAACCACTTACTCGTGAGATTATGATAAAAGCACCGTTTCTGAAGGTTATTTCCCGTTGTGGCATCGGCTTGGATTCGGTTGATTTGGTCGCAGCCGGAGAACTGGGAATAACGGTTACTAATACTCCCGACGCCCCGACGATCCCTGTTGGAGAATTAACCGTTGGCATGATTTTGTCCCTCATACGGTCCATTCATCAATCCGACGCCTCCATTCGTACAGGGGCTTGGGAGAGGCCCATGGGAAGCCTGCTATACGGTAAAACTGTCGGAATTATCGGTTGCGGTCGTATTGGTTCATATGTGGCGAGAATTCTGTCTGCATTCGGCTGCAGACTGGTCGGATACGATCCAGTCTGTTCCAACCATCAGTACGTGGAACTGACCAGCTTGGAAAACCTTTTGCAAACGGCGGATATTGTTACTCTCCACCTCCCCTATTCGAAAGCAAATCATCACCTGATAAATGAGAAGCGAATCTCATTGATGAAACAGGGAGCGGCATTGGTCAATGCCTCACGCGGAGGGCTGGTTGACGAAGTAGCCCTTGCGGGTTCACTGCAATCCGGCAAACTTGCCGGTGCTGCCATTGACAGCTTTGAACTGGAACCGTATTTCGGTCCGCTCGCTCAATTAAATAATACGCTTCTGACCGGTCATATCGGATCGTACGCACGGGAAGGACGGATGATAATGGAGCAACAAGCGGTCGGTAACCTGCTGAAAGCATTAAATGGCTTCAAGGTTATTTAATGCACTGAATTCTATAAGAAACAATAATAACTTGCTGCTAGGGGGAATTTTGAAGAAACTATTAAAGAACTACTTGCAAAAAGCAGTTGACCGATTTGCTGTAGCAGTAGCTGAGCGAAATAACGGCAACACAGATAGGCTTCTACAAATACTTCTTACTCAGCGCTTCAAAGATATGGTTGAGAAGAAGTGCCCATTTCCTCCCTTCTCTGATATTGAGTTTAGCACGTACTCGCAAAATGGTGAGGACGGCATACTTCTATTCATTTTCACTGCTATTGGAGCAAAAACGCGGCGAGTTGTCGAGGCTTGCGCGAGCGACGGAGTGGAGTGCAATGCAGCCAATCTCATCATTAATCATGGTTGGTCTGGACTCCTATTTGATGGAGATAAGGACATGATCGAAAAAGGGAAAAAATTCTACGAACAACGCACGAATGCGTGGCGTCTGCGGCGGCTACCACCCATACTTGTAAGTGCTTGGATTACAGCAGAGAATATTAACAATCTTATCCAGCAGAACGGCATGTCCGGGGAAATTGATCTGCTTTCTCTTGATATGGATGGTGTTGATTATTGGATCTGGAAAGAAATATCATGCATCACCCCACGGGTGGTCATTGTTGAGTACAATAACAGGTGGGGATCTAAACAATCAGTGACCGTCCCCTACTCGAAAAGTTTTGTGGGTAATGGAGCATCTGTCGAAGGAGAAGGATACTTTGGCGCAAGTCTTCTTGCATTCACAAAGCTTGCTGCAGAAAAGGGGTATCGTCTTATCGGAGCGAACAGTCCCAATACAAACGCATTTTTTATGAGAAATGACGTAGGTAAAGAGCTCTTCCCTGAGGTGCCAGTTGAATCATGCCTTTCCTCTGATTATGCTTTACATCAACACAAAACCAAATACCCGCTAATTCAGAATATGCCTGTAGTGGAAATTTAAGCGTCGTAGGGACTTTAGTGATAGTTTTTTCGTACAAAGAAAGAAGAACTATCAATTGTTTAGTTGCTGAACAGCAAGCTGAGAACGTACTTTTGCTTTATCAGATTAGAAATATCGACAGTTTTTTGGGGGAAAAGCTAGTAATGAAAATCTTGGTTACAGGTGGTTCCGGATTCCTTGGGAGTCATGTGTCCGACGCTCTGAGCGAAGCGGGTCATGCGGTCTCCATATACGATGTTCGTCGCTCCCCCTATAAACGGGTGGGGCAGAAGATGATCGTCGGCGATATTCTTGATCAGCCTTCGTTGTCCAAGGCGCTAACTGGTTTTGATTGCGTGTACCATTTTGCCGGAATTGCCGACATTGACGAATGTTCCAGCAATCCGATTGATACAGTCAAATACAACATTCTCGGAACTGTCAACCTGCTGGAAGCCTCGCGGCAGGCAGGTATTAAGAGGTTCGTATTTGGAAGTTCCGCCTATGTCTATAGCAATTCGGGCTATTTTTATCGTTCCAGCAAACAGGCCTGCGAATCGTTCATCGAGAACTATCATGAACTATTTGGCCTCGAATATACCTGCCTACGTTACGGGTCTCTCTATGGCACCCGCTCCGATGAGCGCAACAGCATCTACCGCTTAATTCAGCAGGCGCTAAGGGATGGCTGTATCACCTATCACGGTACGGGTGAGGAGCTTCGCGAGTTCATCCACGTTCGCGATGCAGCGGAGATCAGCGTCAAGATTCTGGCCCCGAAATTCGCAAATCAGCACATTACCCTGACCGGCAATGAAAAGATGCGCTATCACGACCTGCTCGAAATGATCCGGGAAATGGTTGGTTCCAGCGTAACTATTGAAATTAAACCTTCCTTGCGCAAGGCCCATTACAAGGTAACCCCCTATAATTTCAGCCCAAAGTTGGGGAGCAAGCTAGTAAACAATCCCCATATAGACATGGGGCAGGGACTCCTGCAATGCATGGCTGAAATCTACGAAAAAATCCATCATGAAATGATTGAAGAAGGCGGGTTGTTGATAGACAGGAAAAGTTCGCTGTGAGACTGGTCTATCTCTCCCATTTTCTGGGGCCGGACACACCTTTTTATGGTGGTGAAGAAACCTTTCAGGTTGAATCGCTTCGTTCCATTGCTGAGGGTGACTCCTGTAACGCAGGTAAATGGTCGTTTCCTAATCATGCTGGAACACACGTTGATCTGCCGCGTCATTTTGTAGCTAACGGAAAGAGTCTGGATGACTATCCAGCTGATTTTTGGGTTTTTGAGAAGATTGGTGTGATTGACATTTTCAACATCCAACCTAGCTTTGTGGTCGGTCCTGAACTGTTGGATAAGATCTCAGTTGCGCAGGATGTTGAATTGTTGTTGCTCAAGACCGGTTTTGGCAAACTTCGTAATACGCCTGTGTATTGGCAGAAGAACCCTGTTGTTCTTCCGGAACTTGCCGATTATCTGCGTGTTAGGTTTCCTTTTTTACGCGCTTTGGGATTCGATACGATTTCAATTTCATCTTGGACCGACCGTCCGACCGGACGAGACGCGCACCGGGCTTTTCTGGAAGGAGAACACCCCATTCTCTTGATTGAGGACATGGACCTTGAGCCGCTTGATGCAAAAACGCTACCATTGCGGGCTACCATCGCTCCGCTGCTGGTGAGTGGAGCGGACGCCTCACCCTGTACAGTTATTGCCGAGGTAATTGAATGAAAAAGTGGCAGGCGGTGTTCTTTGATTTTGATGGTGTTATTCTTGACTCGGTGAACGTTAAGACTGAGGCCTTTGCCCAGATGTTCCGATCTTACGGACCGGAAGTTGAGCAGGCGGTAGTTGCCTATCATCTGGCGCATGGTGGAATGTCCCGGTTCGAAAAGTTCAGATTCTATTACAATGATATCCTACGCATGACTGTTTCCGAGGATGAGTTGCAGGCACTTGGCGAAAATTTTTCGGACCTCGTCCTAATGAAGATCCTGGCGGCTCCGTTTGTTGCGGGCGCTTCCGAAACTTTGACAATGCTAGCGGCAGCGAGTGTCCCCGCGTTTGTCGTGTCCGGCACTCCTGATGAGGAAGTGAAATTCATTGTGGAAAAACGGGGTTTGGCCGACTACTTCCGGGAAGTCCATGGCTCTCCACGCTACAAGGATGAAATCCTCCGGGATATTATCGGACGGTGGGGATATGAGCCTGCAAACTGTCTCTTCCTTGGCGATGCCATGACCGATTACAAGGCCGCATGTGCCGTGGGTACCCGGTTTCTGGGAATTGTACCCGAAGACGCTCTTTCACCGTTTCCGGACGGGACTGATGTTTCCACTGTCATCTGCTGCGATGTGAACGGAAGTATGTTGCCCTTAGAATGCCCTCTGTTATGAGGGAAATGCTTATGCGGGTGTGGAACTCAGCGACTTTCATGACCTGGGGCAGTTTTCTTACCCGGTCGCTCAGCCTGGTTGTGGTGCTTCCCCTCCTGCTCACAAGGCTTCAACCTGCGGAAATTACTCTCTGGTATCTCTTTATGTCCATTATCGGCTTGCAGTCCGTTGTGGATGCAGGCTTCAGTCCGACCTTCAGCAGGATCATCTCGTATGTAATGGGCGGTGTTGGGATCAACAACCTGAAATCACCCAAGGAAACAGCACCAGGGAATTTTGATAAGCAGGCCCTTAGTCTTGTTTATTCAACGATGCGGACGGTGTACTTCAGGTTGTGTTGTGTCTGGACGCTGCTGCTCGTAACAGTTGGTTCGCTGGCATTGAAGAGGCCAATAGCTGCCGTTCATGACACTGGTTCTGCCTGGCTTGCCTGGGGGGTAATAGCTGCGGTTTCCTGTGTTTCGTTTCAAGGCCAGCAGTATAGTTCCTATTTGCAAGGTACAAACAAAATAGCATTGGTGCGGCGTTGGGAAACCTTGACCTCGTTGGGGGGAATTACCTCCAGCTTTTTGGTGTTGATTCTTGGTGGTGGATTGCTGGGGCTTGTTGTAGCCAACCAGACTTGGCTGCTAATCAATGTCGTTCTCAACAGGTGGCTGGCACGTTCGGTGGAAAACGGCATGATGCGTTCGTTAGTCTACGAACCATTCAGCAGGGAAGTCTTCGATGCTGTGTGGCCCAGCGCATGGCGCAGCGGTGTGGGTATTTTGATGAGCTATGGTTTGATACAAGCGAGTGGTATCATCTATGCCCAGATTGGCGCTACGGCCAGCGTTGCAAGCTATCTGCTCGGGTTGCGTTTCATTCAGATCGTCAGCCAGTTTTCGCAAGCGCCCTTTTACAGCAAGACTCCGGCGCTTGCGCGTCTCTATGCAGAAGGGAAACGGGATGAACTGGTACAGATTGCCCAGCGTGGTATGCGCCTCTCCCACTGGACTTATGTTCTAGGTTTTGGAACTGTGGGGCTTATTGTAGAACCATTCCTCAGGTATATTGGCAGCAACGCGTCGTTTCCTGACCCACTGCTCTGGTCACTGTTGGGGCTAGCATTTTTTGTGGAGAGATTTGGTGCAATGCACATACAGCTCTACAGTTCAACGAATAATATAATCTGGCACATCGCCAATGGCGTTGCCGGCGTAATTTATCTCAGCGTAAGCTTTGGTCTACTCCAGTACATAGGAGTCTATGCCTTTCCTGTTGGCGTTATCGCGGGATATCTCGGGTTCTATTCCTGGTTTTCTGCGAAGCATTCGTATAAGGCATTTAATATCAAGATATTTAATTTTGAGAGGTCGTGTACTTTTACACCTGGGGTTGTCTTAATTGGCTCGATAATTTTGATGTTCTTGTGCCACAATATGTAGAGTTTCTGCCGATGGCATCCGGTTAATATACTCGGATTTATTGCAGGTGTAAGCTATTATTTGTGTCATCTTAATGCGGTCGAATTGATAAACTATGAACTCACCAAAAAATCTTATATTGCCATTGCTGATGTTGCTAAATATTAATTATTTATTCCCAGCTACAAATATTGTTTTGCTCGTTCAGCTTTTTTTAGTAAGTGTTGTTGCTTGTTTACTTTGGCAAAAGAGCAAGATTGTTTTAAATCTAAGTGGAGTTAACTTAATAGTTGTGATTAATATTATAGCAGCAATTAGAGGTTTGGCTGCCGAGTCAATAAATATAAATGAGCTGGTATACACTATATTAATATCTATTCTCTTTGCGGTTATTGCCAGTTCTATTGTTGTGGCGGATAATCGCGAAGATAAAATTACCATATATTTTTCGTTGTCTATTTCTGTTTACGTTGCGACATGCGTTTTGTTATACATATTTGGACTAAGGCCCGCAGTTGATGTTTATTCCTTTGATAATGTCAGCAGGATGGGATCATGGTTGGGGATTGAGCAAAGAATACATTTTCCATTTACACCTGGAATAAATTCGTTTGGTTCAATAGTTGGTTTGTCAATAGTATCTACGGTAGCTTGTATTATATATGCTGCCAGACACAAAACGTTGTCAGTGTTTCTGTTGTTATTTTCAATAATAGCAATTATAGGTGTAGATTCAAGGGGCCCATTACTATATTCAATTGCTGCGTTTCCACTAGGATATTTGGCATGCAACAAATTTAAAATATTTGCGTACTTATCCTTGTTGCTTACAGCCATATTTTGTTTAACGATACTTAATATAAGTGTATTTTTAGGATATGCGGGAAACTTGATTGATATACTGACCGGGCGGCCATTGATATGGTTTACCGCAATAAGCAGCCTAGAGGATTTCAGCTTTAATCATCTCGTTGGATATGGAATGTACGGTCAGGCCATATCAGAAATTAGTTATGATTACTCGAAGTTATTTTCGTCTTTTGATATGGATTATCCTGAAAGAACGAGTTTACATAACTTTGCATTGCAGAGCATATTTGATGTCGGAGTAGTTGGATATATGGTAATAATGGCAATAACGTTTCAAAGCTTATACAGGTTTTCAAAGTGTCAGTGTAATTCATGTAAGGTATATACTGTTGTTATAGTGTATTTATTATTATGTGGGTTGACTGAACCAGTTCCTACCATATATTCACTATCAACTTTCCTTGTGTTTTTGGTTGCAATTTCGTTCAAACATCGACCCCATGGGTCAGATCTTCAAGCAGCCAAATGAGAAAAATATTATTTGTTTATATTGAACTGGTGTGACACATTATTATGAAAAAATTATCAAAAGCGTTCATAAAGCGTATTATACAGTATGTTAGGCATTGGATAAATATTGTTGCTCCTCTGTCATATCGGGTTATTTTGCACAAAGGAAATCGATCGCAATCTGAGCTGCAAGAACTAATGCCCAGGTTTCGCAAATTTTATCCAGACGTTGATCAACCACCCACTAGGGAACGTCTTACTCTTCGGGAAGTAGTGTCAGGAGTTTCTGTGCTTTCGCTTGACAGCACAGCCATTAGTCCGTTTATCAAAAAGGTAAATAGGTCTGTTATTTTTTATATAAACCCCAACGAAGATCCGGAAGAAGCCTGGAACTGGTTTCGGTTTCTTCGGCAGTATTATGGTCTGCCTGATCTCACCCGTCGTGAAGAATCATATAAAAAACTGCAGCAGCGAGTCTCTGAAATTAAGCAACTCGGATTTGACCGGGCGTATTTGCTTGGTACAGGAAAATCTCTCGAGAAGGCTATAGAAGCCGATTTCAGTGACGGCTATCGCATTGTCTGTAATACCATTGTTAAAGATCCGAACCTCTGGCACCATGTGAAACCACACTTCATCGTTGCAGCTGATGCTATATATCATTTTGGCCCTGATGATTACGCCAAGGCTTTTCGCAGGGACTTGCGTGATCGCCTGTTGGAAAGTGATACCTTTTTCGTCTATCCAGAGTTGTTCGATGTATTGGTTATGCGGGAATTCTCGGAGATGAGTGATAGACTAATACCGATTCCGATGGGGGAACATACCGAGATTTGCTGTAATTTGTTTGCTCGCTTCGAGTTGCCAAGCTTGGGGAACGTCCTAAATCATATGCTCTTACCCTTAGGTTGCACTTTGTCCAAAAATATTTATTTTTGGGGATTCGACGGGCGGGCACCGGGTGATCAATTGTTTTGGGCAAACTCCAATAAACATTCTTATGGAGAATACATGGACGCGCTAGTCGCTGCGAATCCGGCTTTTATAAATCATAACGTTCCAAAATCGGACCCCGGGAAATATGCTCGTACAGTACACGGTGATCATCTTGAAGACTGTTTAAGTCGCGCTGAGCAGAGGGGGGGGCGGTTCGTAATGATGCACTTTTCCTGGACACAAACATTAAATAAGCGGTTTACGTCATTAGATTAAAAAGATAAGGCTCTCTAGGAGTACTAATAGTGAAGAAGTGTATGCAACGAATAATCGTAATATGTAATGAACTACCATATCCCCCTATCCACGGTGGTCGTTTGGATGCTTGGAACCAGATTGCTGCGCTCACAGAAAGAAATATAAAAATATGTCTGATTTGTTGGTATGCAAGCGATTCTGATCTGCCGAACGAGAGTACTAGATCTGCAATAAAAGAATCTGTCGATGAACTGGTGTTACTGCCAATATCAAAAGGCCCTCGATGGTGGATTAAGAGACTGTTTCTGCTTACGAATTATCCCTGGTTTGTTTCTGCAATGTTACAAAAAAATACTTTAATAAAATCTTTGATAGATAAGCTACGGTTATTCAATCCCGATTTAATCTTTCTTGTTAGCATTTATGGGTCTGATTTGGCGACTAAATTGTCACATAAACTAAAGATTCCATTAGTGGTGCGATCTCAAAATATTGAGCATCAGTATCAGCAGATACTTGCTTCACAGGCAATAACTACTCGTGAAAAAATGAAACTTCGGCTAGCTCAAATAGGTTTGGAGCGTTACGAACTGATGGTGCTTTCTTCTTGTGACTGGTACTTTGATATTTCTCTTGAAGACTTAGCTTATTGGAAAGGCCGTGGTTTGATTAAAGGTGAATGGCTACCTACATTTATAAATATAAAGAATTTGCCTGATCAAGCCGATTTAACTCCGTCATGGGATGTTGTCTACCTCGGGAATCTTAATTCTCCGAACAATGTTCAAGGTGTCATTTGGTTTTGCAAACAGGTGGTTCCGATGCTTCGCCAGAGTCAGCCGGGTCTGCGTATACTTGTTGCTGGATCAAATCCAACTTTTGAAGTGGAAGAAGTCTGCACAAAATCTGGAGTTGTTTTGTTGCCGAATCCTGCCAGTGCCTCTAAAGTTTATAGATCCGGGAGGGTTCTTGTTAATATTGCGCCTAAAGGTAGTGGTGTTAGTACGAAATCAATTGAAATGCTATTGGTCGGAGTTCCTGTCGTTACCACTCCTCAGGGGATCAGAGGTTTACCCGACAATATTAAACAGTATTTTTATACTGCAAGTACCGTAGAAGAGTTTACGGAAAAAGTAATTGACGCCTTAGCCAGAAAACCGGAAGATAATAAAGATGAGACGCCATTAGCTATACTGGACCATTTTTTTGGCGATGAAGCAGTGAGTTGTTTTGAGGCGCGTCTTTTGAATATTGTAAATGGACACAATCCTTCTTCTATAATTGAGCGCCGTTGAAATGATTTTAAATTATTACGGGTATATCAAATTGTTTTGGACCAATTATGAACACCAACGACAATGATATTTCGCGGAGACTTTTCTTGGCCATGGCGGCTAAAGGAACGGCAGCTACAGTTCTTCTCGGTGTGACAGGCCATGTTGTGTTTAACGACAAAGCTTACGCTATGGCTAACATTTCATATTCAAAACTGCCCCGATGGAGAGGGTTTAACTTGGTGGAAAAGGTTACGCTCGAGCGGAATAGAGCGTATGAAGAGTGGGACTTTGATGTAATCAAGGCGTGGGGCTTTGATTTTGTTAGATTGCCGCTTGACTATCGTATATGGACAAAGAAGGTGGGCGACTATGACGAGAAACCTCTAAAAGAAATCGATCAAGCGATTAAGTGGGCCAGAGAAAGAGGAATACATGTAAATCTTTGTCTTCATCGTGCCCCTGGCTATTGTGTTAATCCCCCGAAGGAAGCTTTGAATTTATGGGCAGACGGCCAAGAGGGTAACGAGGCAAGGGGTCAATTTGCAGCACAATGGAGTATGCTGGCAGAACGTTACCGTGGCATACCCTCGTCTGCGTTGTCATTCAATCTTGTTAACGAACCTCCAAAATTGAAAAAATTCCAGTATCTTTATGTTGCCTCATCAGGAATTGAAGCGATTCGTAAAAAAGACGCGGATCGTCTTGTGATCGCTGATGGAATCGCAGGAGGCTCTCTTCCGGCAACAGAGCTTGCGAGCCTAAAGATAGCACAAAGCCTCCATGGCTACGGCCCCATGGAATTGACTCATTATAAGGCTTCATGGCTTAAGGGGGCTGAAAAATGGCCAATACCGTCTTGGCCTTTAATGGCATCCCTAAATCAATATCTCTATGGGGATTGGAAACCAGAATTTAAAAGCAGCTTAATTTTAAAAGGAAAGTTTTCAGAAGGCGCTCGACTTAGTGTCAACGTACAAACAGTATCCGCTCAAGCACAGTTGCAGATCCGTGCGAATGGAACGATAATAAAAGAATATGGATTTAAACCAGATGCCGGACATGGCGAATGGAAGGAGTCAACGTTCAATCCTGACGGAAGCTACTACAAAGCGACCTATGACAAGGCATATAGCGTTACTCTGCCGAGAGACGTTTCGGAAATTGAGATATTGGTTGGCAAAGGTGATTGGTTAACGTTTTCAGAGATACGGGTTGATGCATTTCCGGGAGTGCAGAATAATGTTCTTGTCCTTACTCCTACAAATACGGAATATGGACAGCGGCAAAGAACCTACTTGGTGGATAGCACAGGCAAGATAAAAACCGAGGGATCACCCGTCAGCGACAAGGAGATTCTTTGGAAGGTGGAAACCATGCTATGGAAGAATCTCGAGGCACTTGGGGTTGGCATTCATGTTGGTGAATGGGGGGCACATCGATTTACTCCGCATGATGTAGTCCTGTCATGGATGAATGATCGGCTCAATATTTGGAAGCAGGCGGGTTGGGGGTGGGCTCTTTGGAATCTACGAGGACAATTCGGACCGCTGGACAGTGAGCGAACTGACGTTTCTTACGAGAACTACAAAGGCCATAAGCTTGATCGGAAGATGCTTGAATTACTTAGACAAGGGTAAGAGAGATTAAGATGTAGGAAAACAAAAAATAGTTAACCTAAAGATGTGACTGGCCGTTTCTAAGCAAAGACAGTCCTAAACAGTAGCTTAGAAAATATTATTATACTTAAGATACTTGGTGAATGTCTGCCCAAATAAGATGCTTTAAACCATACAAAATTTAGTCTGATAATTTTTCTCAATGGATATCAAATGGAAAGAATTTTAGTGGTTTGTAATGATCCTCCATATCCGGCAATCCACGGTGGAAGAATGGATATATGGAATCGAATAAAAGGATTTGCAAAGATAGGATTAAGAATTCAGTTGATATATTGGTATGATTCATCTCGGCCTACGGAAAAAGATAAGGCTGTGATGTATGATGTTGTTGAAAACATAATTGAATTTCAACGAAAAATGACTTTATCAGACTTACTGCATTACAAATATCCGCCAAGAATGATGTCTTGTAATATTAGTAATCGCCAGTTTGACGATCAATTACACAACCTCAAACAATTTAACCCTGACTGTGTTTGGCTGGATTTGTGGTGTGGGTATCTTACTGCTAAAAAGATTTCTGATACATTGCAGAAGCCGCTGATATACCGGTCACAAAATGTTGAATTTAAATACTTTCAACAGCTGTATAAAGACGCGGTTGGGATGCTAAAAATCAAATTGTTTCTAAATTTGATCCGTATGAAAAAAGTAGAATTGGAAGTTCGTACTGAGAGTGATTTTATCTACGATATAAGCCAACCTGATAATAGTGCTTGGATAAATGAAGCGCCTTTATTAAAGTCAGACGTGTTACTGCCTACTTGGCTCCAATCGGAAGAAATTGTCACTGATGATAATTATTCCTCTGCTCCAGATATTGATATCCTTTTTGTTGGCAATCTGATTAATCCTTCAAATGTCGCAGGATTGAAATGGTTTGTGCTAGCAGTTTTGGAAACGGTTCGAAGCCAGATTGGAAAAATTAATATAGTATTTGCCGGTTCCAATCCAAGTGATGAGGTACGATTATTATGTGCAAAATATTCTATTGAATGTGTTCCAGATCCTGAAAATGTTTATATTTATTATAACCGCGCAAAAGTAATCATCAATCCCCAACTTGAAGGAAGCGGTATAAGCTTGAAGATGGTTGAACTATTATCAACATCAAATCATATCGTTACGACATCTGTCGGTGCCCGTGGTTTACCGAATAAAGTGATTGACAATTTTAACATTGCAAATACGCCGGAAGAGTTTTCTGAGCGCATCATTAGTTGCCTGACCGGAGGAAATATTGTTGATCGTCAGCTGAGAAAAGCTCATTTAGAAGAATATTTTGGGATTAACCCACTCCTGACTGTTCTTAATAAAATAGATGATTTCAATAAAGCTAACAAACTATCTAAGGCTGGTTCGTAATGTATCGCTGTACATCTGAAATTATTTACTGCTATTTTTTACCGCTCCACCAGGCCCAGCCTACAATAAAACAACTCAAGAAAGGAAATTACCATGCGGTTGCGGTAAGATTGTGTAGCTTCTCATGAAAGTCTGCTATTACCTATGCGATCAAGCCAAAACGCGTAAATCAAGAGGCATTGGGGTTTATACAAACGAGCTTATCTATACTCTTGTTGCACAAAAGCAGTTGGAAATGTGTTCGCTGACCTCTCTTGATGGTCCTCAAATAGCTGGTGTTGATAGTGTCGTTCTCCCATTTAAAACCAGCAGTATTCCTATGCGGTTGCTGGTTGACCACTTGCACCCGTTTGCATTACCTGATGCTGACATCTATCATTATCCAAAAGGCTTTATGCCCTTTTGGAGTAAAAGGAGCAAGCCTCAGATTGCTTCTATTCTCGATACAATTGGAGTCCACTATTATGATAACTACAAAGGTAAAATTCCATCATTCAAGCCATACGAGCTTGAGTATTGGCTGGCGGTACTCACCAGAACTCTTAAGCAGGCTGATGCGGTCATAACCATCAGTCATAAATCTGCTGAATCGATCAGGCTTTATTGCGACCGGTGTGCTATTGTTCCCCCTTCCATCTTTGTAACGCACTTGGCTTCAAAGTATGGCGCTTCGTTCGTGTCGGCCCTGGTGCCTGTTAAACGGGATTATGTTGTTCATTTTGCCTCTGATTTGCCCCATAAACGAACAAGTTGGCTTTTGGATGTCTGGCGGCAAGGGCAAAAGAGCAATAAATGTCTTCCTGAGTTAAAACTTATTGGCAGGTTGAGTTCTGCTCTGCGGTCTGTTGCTGAAAGTATTAATGGTGTGCAGTTACTCCCCTATTTGGATGATGAACAACTGCAATGCACTATCAGCGAAGCACGCGCATTGATTTATCCGTCTGAAATTGAAGGATTCGGGTTACCCGCACTTGAAGCGTATCAGCTTGGTACTCCGGTACTTTACGTTGCAGACACCTCTGTTGATGAAATTATGAGGGTTGATGGGCATAACCTTCCGGGACGCTTTTACTTGGATTCTGATGATTTCTGGCGGGCTTTTGATGAAGTCATGAATGTTAGTGAAGATATTCTTGCCTCAATTAGGGAAAAAATGTTGTGCATTTATAGTTGGGATATAACTGCTAAGCAAACGTTTGATGTGTATGGTAAAGTTGTTAACGGATTTACTTAAATAAAATATTTCACAAAATTTAAAGTGGGATACATATGAATATACACACTGTATATAATATATTCTTTGGATATTTTAGAACGAGAAGAATTAAAAAACTTTATGACATTTTCAATATCACAGCTGATACTAGTGTCGTTGATGTTGGTGGATCACTTTATTGGTGGGAACTTGCAACCAAATTAGGGCTTGATGTACCTCATGTAACAATTGTTAATCTGTACAAAGGCCCTGACATATTACCTGCTAATATAAAGTGGATAGTCGGTGATGGCACTGCCCTTCCTTTTAATGACAATTCTTTTGATTTGGTGTTTTGTAATTCGGTAATCGAACATTTGGGTACATGGGAGGGACAAAAACATTTTGCTGATGAAATTATGAGAGTAAGCAAAAAATATTATGTACAGACTCCAAATAAGTTTTTCTTTGTTGAGCCTCACCTGATCACACCTTTTGTTCATTGGATGCCTACTAATATCCAGCTTATACTTCTTAGGTATTTCACCATATGGGGGTTAATGACAAAGCCATCCGTAGAGAAATGCCAGGAGTTTATAGATGAAATAAGGCTTTTAAGCAGGCGCGAAATGTCGTTGTTATTTCCTAATGCAGATATAGCTAGTGAATATTTTCTGGGATTTTGCAAGTCTGTTATTGCTATCAATAAATAGCTTTTAAAATTTTACAATGATTACGTTAGATAAATATGTTGTTTTACTAAAGTCAAAAATTCATGCGACAAGTTATAGTGATGCAACTCAAAAAATTATAGCATGGGCGCAAAAAGCTGATTCTCGGATTGTTTGTGCAGCGAACGTTCACATGGTGATGGAGGCTTATGATTCTGAGGAGTTCTGTCAGGTTATAAATTCTGCAGATATAGTGACGCCTGACGGCATGCCTTTAGTGTGGGCACTGCGTGGGTTCGGTGAGAAAACGCAACAGAGGGTTTACGGCCCTGCATTGATGCTTGCAGTTTGTGAGGCAGCAGTAAAAAGCGGTATTCCTATTGCGCTTTATGGAGGGTCTGAACAATCGCTTTCAGATTTTTATGCGTACCTGAAAAGCCGTTTCCCTAGTATTCTGATAAGCTGTATGATATCTCCGCCCTTTCGTACACTTACTGCCGCTGAGGATGCATTGTTTACACGGCAGATTGTTGCATCAGGTGCAAAAATAGTTTTTGTTGGTATAGGCTGTCCAAAACAAGAATATTGGATGGCAAGACATAGAGATATGATCCCTGCTGTTATGATTGGTGTCGGAGCGGCTTTTGATTTTTACTCCGGCAGGGTAAAGCAAGCTCCCGTTTTTTTGCAACGGTACGGCTTAGAATGGCTCTTTCGTCTGTGTATGGAACCTAAGCGTTTGTGGAAACGCTATCTGAAGCACAATCCGCGTTTTGTTGTGTATGTTTTATGGCAGTTCTTGCGACATTATACTGAAAGGCGAGTACAGCAATGAAGAAGGCATTAATTACCGGCATCACCGGGCAGGATGGGGCCTATCTGGCCGAACTGCTGCTTGAGAAGGGGTATGAGGTCCACGGCATCAAGCGGCGGGCCTCCCTGTTCAACACCGACCGGATCGACCACCTCTACCAGGACCCCCATGAAAAGGGGCGCCGGTTGGTCCTGCACTACGGCGACATGACCGACTCCACCAACCTGATCCGTATCATTCAGGCTGTGCAACCGGACGAGATCTACAACCTGGCGGCCCAGTCCCATGTTGCCGTCTCCTTTGAAACCCCTGAATACACCGCCAATGCCGACGCCATCGGTCCCTTGCGGATTCTGGAGGCGATCCGGATCTTGGGGCTTGAGAAAAAGACCCGCTTCTACCAGGCCTCCACCTCCGAACTCTACGGCCTGGTCCAGGAAATTCCCCAGAAGGAAACCACCCCCTTCTACCCCCGTTCCCCCTATGCCGTAGCCAAACTCTACGCCTACTGGATCACCGTCAACTACCGCGAAGCCTACGGCATCTACGGCTGCAACGGCATCCTCTTCAACCACGAATCACCGCTGCGGGGAGAAACCTTTGTCACCCGCAAGATCACCCGTGCCCTGGCCCGGATCAAACTGGGGCTTCAGGACTGCCTCTACCTGGGCAACCTTGACTCCCTGCGGGACTGGGGCCATGCCAAAGACTATGTCGAAATGCAATGGCTGCTGATGCAACAGGAGCACCCTGAAGACTGGGTGATTGCCACCGGTATCCAGCACAGCGTCAGAGAGTTCGTCAATACCGCTGCCGAAGAACTTGGGCTGAAAATCAGCTGGCAGGGTAGTGGAGTCGATGAAACCGGTACCGACCAGAGCGGTAGAGTGATTGTCAGGGTTGATCCCCGTTACTTCCGTCCCACTGAAGTCGAAACCCTGCTGGGAGATCCGGGCAAGGCCCGTGAGAAACTGGGCTGGACGCCGAAGATCAGCTTTAAGGAACTGGTTGCCGAAATGGTTCGTGAAGACCTGAAGGCGGCTGAACGGGATGAGCTGGTCAAAAAGCACGGCTACCAGGCGTTTGACTATAATGAGTAAGCGAGCCTTGATTTGCGGGGTTTCCGGGCAGGACGGTGCTTATCTGGCAAAGTTGTTGCTCAGTAAGGGCTATGAAGTCCATGGCACGGCCCGTGATGCCCAGATGTCCAGTTTTTCAAATCTTCGAGTATTGGATGTGGCTGGACAGATTGTTTTTCATTCGATGGCACTGAATGACTTCAGGAGTGTCCTGCAAGTTTTGGCGAAGGTGCAACCTGACGAAGTGTACAATCTGGCCGGACAGAGTTCAGTTGGTCTCTCCTTTGAACAACCGGTTGAGACTCTCGAGAGTATCAGTGTCGGTACACTCAACCTGCTGGAGGCTATTCGTTTTACTGGAAGGGCCATTAAACTCTATAACGCTGGGTCAAGTGAATGTTTTGGAAATACCGATGGGCAGCCAGCGGATGAAGAAACGCCATTCCGGCCACGTAGCCCCTATGCCGTTGCCAAGGCAACCGCCTTCTGGGAGGTTGCAAACTACCGTGAGGCGTATAGCCTGTTTGCCTGTACCGGTATTCTCTTTAACCATGAATCGCCATTGCGGCCGGAACGCTTTGTTACCAAGAAGATTATTACGGCTGCCTGCAGAATTGCTGCAGGTAGTGATGAAAAATTGCATCTGGGGAATATCTCTATTGCCCGTGACTGGGGCAATGCAGAAGAGTATGTTGAGGCTATGTGGTTGATGCTGCAGCAGGATAAACCAGAAGATTTTGTCATCGCCACCGGAGAAACAAATCCATTGCAAGAGTTTGTTGCAACAGTTTTTCAATACCTGGGCTTGAATTGGCAGGATCACGTTGTCAGCGATCCGTCACTGTTGCGGCCTTCCGAGATTATGGTCAGCAGAGGTAATCCAGCCAAGGCATTACATGTTTTGAAGTGGCAGGCTCAGCTTAAAATGCACGGTCTTATTGCAATGATTGTTGATGCGGAAAAGAAAAGTAGCAAAAATGCTTGCAGGACTGCCTTCGTTTGAAAACAACTATCGCTTTGAGTTTGGCTAACATGTTTTAGCTCTTTCCTGCTAGTATCCCCACCGGTTTGCCAACCAGTATACGCTGTGGTATGTTAGGTCTCGCAAAAACGTCTGTGTACTGATTTTTAAAGATAGGAACCTTTTCTATGCTTCGTCAGCAAGCCCGGCTGATTTCTACCCTTTCAATTGTGTTGGATCAGTTCAGTCTGTTGGTGGCATTTACCTGTGCCTATGTTACCCGAAAAGGGTGGACAGGCTTTGAGACTTATAATGATCGTTTATGGCTGTTGTTGCTGATATTGCCCTGCTGGTACCTATTGTATCAGCAGGCGGGTATATATAACTCGCTTCGCACCGTGTCATTTTGGGGGTTGGTCGGTAAACTTGCCAGGGCTCACCTGTGGGGGGGGCTCTTTGTTGCCAGTCTGTTGTATCTGACCAAGACAACTGAGTTCAGCCGTGCTGTCCTGCTGCTCTTCCTGCTGTATTCAATGCTGTTCTCTCTGCTAATCAAGCAGATGGTTTCCTGGATACTGGCCTTTTTCCGGCGGAAGGGACACAATGTCCGTTATCTGCTGGTTGTGGGCACCGGTAGCGTGGCAGGGAGCTTTCTGCAGCTGGTTGAGGAACATGAAAACTGGGGTTTGAGAGTGGTGGGGCTGATTGAAGTGCCCGGCGAGAATGACCGGACAGCAGTCAAGCAGGGACATACGGTCATCGGAACTCTAGAGCAGGTAGCAGCCATCTGTATGCAACAACCGGTTGATGAGGTGATCTTTTGTGTGCCCCGTCAAGTAATGGTTGATATTGATGAATTTTTGCTTAGCCTCGGGGAGCTGGGTATTACGGTCAGGATGGTGCTTTCTGCCGGAGGTGCTTTTACTGCTCAACGGGAGATCAGTCTCTTTCATGGTGCCCTGCCTATTCTGACTTTCCATGCCTATGCCTTTGATGCTGCCCAGCTTTTGTTAAAACGCTGTCTGGATATTGTGGGGGCTTTGGTGGGGCTTGGCATTACCGCGTTGCTGTTGCCCTTTGTAGCGCTTGCGATCAAACTGGAATCACCCGGTCCTGTGCTTTTTGGTCAGGAACGTTTCGGGCGACATGGCCGTGTTTTTCTCTGCTGGAAGTTTCGCAGCATGTTCATTGATGCTGAGGAGCGTAAGCAGGAATTGATGGCGCAGAACGAAATGAACGGTGCCATGTTCAAGATCAAGGATGACCCCCGGATAACCAGGGTGGGTAAGTTTATACGCAAGACAAGCATTGACGAATTTCCCCAGTTCTGGAACGTATTATGCGGTGAGATGAGTCTGGTCGGTCCACGACCGCTTCCTGTCTCCGACTTTAAGGATAATCACCGGAACTGGCACCGTAAGAGGATTTGTGTGACCCCCGGTGTGACAGGCCCCTGGCAGATTTCAGGCCGTAACCAGATTGCCGATTTTGATGAGGTGGTCCGTCTGGATATCCAGTATATCGATAACTGGAGCGTCTGGGGGGATATCAGAATTATTTTTAAGACGATCTGGGTAGTGCTGGCAGGGAGCGGAGCGAGGTAGATTAAAGGCAATTTTGAATTCTGAATTTTGAATGCTGAATGTTGGATTTTGAAGGCAATTGAAAAGCAATTTTGAATGCTGAATGTTGAATTTTGGATTAAAAACTTGATTGAATTGAAGGTGTTACATTTAAAATTTATAATTCAAAATTTAACATTGCTTTAAACTGTTTCTCGTTATTGACAATTTGCCTGTTTTGCTTAAAATGAGAAGCATTATGCCAGCAAAGTCTCCCGATAGTTCCCTTGCAGTTGCTGACAAGCTTCGCACTCTGGGTAAGCAGATCCGTGCACAACGCAAGGCTCTGCATATCAGTGCGACTGTAACAGCAGAAGCTGCAGGTATGTCGCGGGTGACCTTGCACCGGATCGAGAACGGTGAACCTTCGGTTACCATTGGCGCATATCTCAATGCCATGGCGGCCTTGGACTTGGATATCGGTATCATCAAGCCTTCCGAAGTAACAATTGAAAAAACTGAAGTTGACCGAGAGGGGTGGATTCCTGCCCGTATTCAGTTAGCGGATTATCCGCAACTTAGCCAGCTTGCCTGGCAACTACAGGGTATTGATGCATTGACACCTGCAGAGGCGCTGAGTATCTACGAACGTAACTGGCGTCACATGGATCTGCAGGCGCTGGATAATCGTGAGCGACAGTTGGTTAACGCACTGCGTTTGGGGTTTAGTGAGTGTCATAGCGATGTTTGAACGACTGCACCACCAGATGATTGCACAGGTTCTTGATACCCTTAATGGCCCTCTGTTACGGCAGAACAACTGCCTGTTCGGGGGGGGCACAGCCATCACGCTTCGATATGGCGAATATCGCGAGTCGGTTGATATTGATTTTCTGATATCGGACCTGTCGAGCTACTGTCACCTGCGCCAGTTGCTCACTGGTCCACGTGGCATAGCTGGTATAGTCCGAATAGATGCACAACCCTTGGCACTGGCCCGTGAAATACGGGCGGATCAGTATGGTATCCGGACGATGCTGCGGATGGCAGATCAGCTGATCAAATTTGAGATTGTATTGGAGGGTCGCATTGAGCTGGCAGCGCCGACAGTTCATGATGTCGTGTGCGGTATTGCGACCCTCACTCAGCTGGACTTGGCTACCAGTAAGCTATTGGCCAATTCTGATCGCTGGAGTGATGACGGTGTATTCAATCGTGGTCTGATTGATCTTGCTATGATGGCTCCCTCCCTGACGCTACTGAGACAGGCAGTGGCAAAAGCAGAAGTTGCTTATGGTCAATCTATTGGTCTGGATCTTGATAAGGCGCTTGAGCGGCTGCAAAATCGCCATGGCTGGCTTGAGCGATGTATGCAGGCCATGGCTATGAATGTACCGAAAGCCGTTGTCTGGCAACGACTTCGCGCGCTACGCAAGGTGCTGCAATAAGGCAATTGAAAGGCAATTTTAAATTTTGAATGCTGAATTTTGGATTAAAAACTTAATTGAATTTAAGGTGTTATATTTAAAATTTATAATTCAAAATCCAACATTGCCATTAAGCAATTTTGAATGGTGGATTTTGAATTTTGAATGAAACATGCTTGAATTATTGGTTTTACATTTAAAATCTATAATTCAAAATCCAACATTGCCATTAAGCAATTTTGAATGCTGAATTTTGGAATACAATATGATGAAAGAAAATCTGATTCAGGATAAAAGTTATGCATTCGCTTTGCAAGCTATTGCCCTTTATAGTCAGCTTTGCAAAAATGGCGAGTATGTGCTGCCAAAGCAACTACTACGCTCGGCCACCAGCATCGGAGCCAATGTTGAGGAGGCGCAGGCTGCACAAAGCAAGGCTGACTTTGTTGCCAAGATGTCAATTGCCTATAAAGAAGCGAGGGAGACAAACTATTGGTTACGATTACTCCGGGACAGCGATACTTGCGCGATTGATGTTGAGAAGCTGCCTGGTGATTCGGAATCAATTATTAATATTTTAACAGCCATTATCAAATCATCGTCATTGAAACATTCAAAATCCAGCATTCAGAATTCAGAATCTAAAATGCAGCATTCAAAATCCAGCAATGTCCCGTGAGGATCTGATGTATATACGTTGCATAGTACTTACTTTTTGCATGCTACTGCTTGCTATTCTGCCGGGACATGCAGAGCCTCTCTCTTCTTCCAACATTCCGCTGGACAGTCCGCTTTACCTGTATCTTGAAAAATTGACCGGTATGGGGTTAATAACCTCTGACATCAAAGGGCTTAAACCGTTTGCCAGGGCTGAGGCTGCCCGGCTGACCCTGGAGGCAGAACAACGCTTGCGGGAACAAGGGGAGGAAGCTTTGCCGGCAGGGCGTGCCTTTGTCAAACAGTTGAAAAAACAGCTTGCCCGGGAGATCGCACTGCGAAACTCCGGGCATAAGGCGAAATTGTTTGATATGACGCCGGTGGTTTCTACTCGTCTGCGGTATGTCTATCTGGATGGTGTGGCACGCAACTATAACCGTACTGCCATTGATCCGGGGCATCAGTCAGCCTTTGGCTTTATCGGCGGAGATCTGCGCCCCTTCGGGCCGCAGCAGGTGCATGTCACCGGCACGGAAGGAACGCCGCTGCTGGAGAATAATAACGGCACCATCCACTCCAGAGGCCATAGTGGTGAGCTGCGTGTGGCATCAGAGGGGTATGTCTCCCGCTATGCCACCCTGTTTGTTGAGCCAAAGCTGCTGATCAGCAAGGATAAACAGCAGGGCTTTCTTGAGAAAGGCTACCTGACCATTGGCAGCGGAGGTCTGGCACTTGAGGCCGGCAGGGATGAAAACTGGTTCGGCCCCGGCTATCGCGGCACAACCACGCTGACCAATAATGCCCGGAACTTCGATCAGATCAAGCTCTGGAGTCCCGAGCCGATTGATGTCGGCTGGCTGAAGAACTATCTGGGGGATGTCAAGTACGCATTGATCGTGTCCCGTTTCGACAAGACCGGTAGCGGGGCAACAGCACGCCAGCCTTACCTGGTGGGGGCAAAACTGGCAATCAAGCCGGCCGCTTGGTGGGAGATCGGTGCAAACTTTGTGCGCCAGATGGATGGGATCGGTGATTCAATCTGGGGGGGCGGCAATAACGACCATTCCAATACCATCGCCGGTCTGGATCTGCGTTTCCGTATCCCCTGGCTACGCAATACGGAGCTGTATGGCGAATTTTCCGGTGAAGATAATGCCGGTGGTGTCTGGCCGATTGTAGAGAGCTATGTCGGCGGAATTTTTATCCCCTGCCTGACCGGGTCATGTCAGGATGATCTCAGATTTGAGTATTTCTTTGGCAGTGTGATGCTGTATGGTGACTGGCAGTTTCCTGCCGGATATGTCTACCACAATATGACACCGGGACACTCGCAAGGCGGGGCAGGGGTGCAGGAGTTCTACGGGCGTTACAGCCATTGGTTCGGTGTGCATACTAACCTGGCACTTGAGTATTTCTACACTGAACGCGGCCGTTCCTACCGGATGCCGGGGCAGGAAATGGAGTCGAAACACAGTGGCCGTGTCTCCTGGACCGTCCCGCTTGTGGATGATCTTGATGCGCAACTGATGTATGGTGTTGAAGGGATCAAGAATCTTAACCTGAACCCGGGAAAACACCGTACCAATCAGATTATGAAACTTGAACTACGCTATCGCTATTGAATCAAAGGGGCTAGAGATGAAGCAGGCTTTACGTGTACTGATAACAGCAGCATGTCTCTGTTTTTTATGTTGCCAGCAGGCGTTGGCAGCAGCTTTTGATGATGACCTTCAGGCTGGTCAGACGGCGGCATTGGCGCCGTTAATCAATCCGGGAACCCCTTCCGGAGGAAACCTGAGGTCGCCTTCTCTGCAGATGCTGCAAAAAACTCCGGCAGACTTACTGCGCGATAAATTTCTCTCGAATGCGACTTCGGGGGCAAATGCAAAGCTCCCTCAATCCACGATTGTGGTGCAGCCAACAGCAGGTGACGGCATTATCCGCCTTTCCTGGCAGATACAGAATCTGCCACAGCAGCTGGATGTCACCTCGCTTAAATTCACAGTGCTGTACGGACTGGAACCGGAGAAGGCGACGCTTTCGCTGTCGGTTGGCAATAACTCCATGGCTGTGCTGCGAAATCTGAAAAACTATCAACCATACTACATCAAAGTAATCGCAGTCGACCGTACCCAGTCCGTTACTCTCCAGTCCGATGAAACGCGGGTTGTGCCGCTGCCAACAGCAGAGCTGGGTTCAAAAATTGAAGAGGCCTTTTCAAAGAAGACAGCTACCTTGCTTGACAAGGTGGATACCGTGCCGCTTGGTCGCGAGTTGAAGCAGTACGGCTATGATTTCTTTGCCAACACTGCCCAGATTGCTGCGGTGGATTCGCTCCCGGATGTCAGTGATTACCAGGTAGGGCCCGGCGATGTGCTGAACCTGAATGTCTGGGGCAGTGCCGATATCAGGTTGGACCTGACGATTGACCGTAACGGCGAAGTGATGATTCCCAAGGTCGGCACAGTGCGCCTGTGGGGGATGTCCTTTGATCAGGCCCGCTCTGCCATCAATGCTGCGCTGTCAAATTACTACCGTGACTTTGGCATGAACCTGACCATGGGGCGGCTGCGTTCCATTCAGGTCTATGTGGTGGGCGAAGTGGTGAATCCGGGCCGTTATGCTGTCAGTTCCCTGGGGACGGTCATCAATGCCCTGGCAGCTGCCGGCGGTCCGTCACGAAATGGCTCTCTGCGTATGGTCAAGGTCAGTCGCGGCAGCAAGGCGGTTGGTCAGGTTGACCTGTATGAAATGCTGCTGAACGGTGATCGCAGCAAGGATGTACGCCTGCAGAACGGTGACACCATTTTTGTGCCGGTCATTGGTCCGGTGGTGGCGGTGGCTGGTGAGGTCCGGCGTCCGGCCATTTATGAGCTGCAGGGGCAGACCAGTCTGAAAGAGATGTTGCGGATGGCCGGCGGGGTTGCTGCCAGCGGCTACACCGGCCGTATCCAGGTTGAACGGATTGTTGCCAACCAGAGCCGGATCGCCCTTGACTATGAGCCCAAAGGAAATGATGCCGATGGCGTACTGTCGTCAGTAGCGCTGCAGGACCGTGATATGGTGAAGGTCTTCCCTGTGGAAGAGGCGATCCGCCAGGTGGTTACCCTGAAAGGAAATGTTGTCCGGCCGGGTGAATACCAGCTCCGTAAGGGCATGCGGCTGACCGACCTGCTGCCTTCAACCAAGGCGTTACAGCCGGAATCGTATCTTGATTCTGTGGAGATTACACGGCTTTCACCTCCGGACTGGCGGCGCGAACTGGTAACCGTCAGTCTGCGCAGGGCGTTGGAAGGCAATGAGGCCGATAATATCCTGCTGCAGGAACAGGACGCCGTACGGGTGTTTTCCCGCTGGGAGATGGAAGAAAAACCCAGGGTAGCCATTAACGGTGCGGTGATGAATCCCGGCACCTACTCCTTCTATCCCGGCATGACTGTCCGGGATCTGGTCACTGCCGCGGGAAGTCCCCGGCGTTTTGCCTACTTTGACCAGGCCGAACTGAGTAGAATTATTATCGGCAGGGACAAGGCCTCCTGGACACGTATCCCCCTGAATCTTGGTCAGGCCCTGGCTGGCGATGCTACCCAGAATCTGGCGCTGCAACCCGATGATGTTCTGATCGTCAGAAGTATCTCTGAATGGCAGGATGCTACTGACCGCCTGGTAACCTTGAAAGGGGAGGTGCGTTATCCCGGTGTCTATACTGTTGCACGGGGAGAAAAACTTGCTTCAGTACTGGCCAGGGCCGGGGGCTATACTGATAAGGCCTATCTGCGTGGTGCCAAGTTTACCCGCCAGTCCGTACGTGAACAGCAGCAAAAACATATGGAAGAGATGATTGCCAGAACAGAGCAGCAGATAGCGCGTAAGCAATCAGAGCTGTCTGCTGTTGCTTCATCCAAGGAAGAGTTGGCAGCAACCCAGGCCTCGCTGGAAGGGCTAAGTAAAAGCCTGGCAAAACTGAAGACCTTGAAGGCTGAAGGGCGTGTGGTGATAACGCTTGCCCAACCAGCGGAGTTTCTTGACAGTTCCAGTAATATCGAGCTGGAGGCTGGTGATGCGCTTGAGGTTCCTGAACGCCCGGGTACGGTCTCTGTAATGGGGCAGGTCTATAACCAGACCGCCTTTATCTATCACCCGGAAGAGGGCGACGTGGGAACCTATCTTGAAAAGGCCGGTGGCCCGACCTCGGATGCTGAAAGCTCGGAGATGTATGTGGTCAAGGCCGATGGTACCGTGTTCAGCCGCCAGCAGTTCTCGATCTGGAACTTTGGCGGGTTCGGCTCAAGCCCGCTCTTGCCGGGTGACACCCTGGTGGTGCCCCAGAAACTGGAACGGATTGCCTGGATGCGTGAGATCAAGGATATCACCCAGATTCTGGCCAACATAGCGGTGGCTGCCGGAACTATCTGGCTTGGTTTAAAATAGGAGCAATGATGAGCGAACCTCAAGAGACCATGGCAACGGCATCTCATCAGCACCCTGATGACGAGATCAACCTGCTGGATTACCTGGAAATACTGGCCCGCAACTGGCGCATGATTGTAAAGACCATAATTATTGCAGCTTTTGTATCAGTGATCTACAGCTTGCTGCTCAGAAATATTTACAGTGCTACCACCCGCATCCTGCCACCCCAGCAGGAATCAGCCGGTCTGATGGGGGTGCTGATGGGAGTCAGTGGTGGCATGGGCAGTCTGGCATCTGACCTGCTGGGAAAAGGATCAGCTGCTGATCTGTATAGTAGTATTCTCAGGAGTGAGGAAATCAGTGACCGGATCATTGACCGTTTTAAGCTGATGGAAGTCTATAAGACCAAATATCGGCTGGATACGTACAAGAGACTGACTAAGAAAGTCAAGATTACTTCTGGGAAAAAAGATGGCATCATTGTCATTACGGTGAACGACAAGGACCCCAAACGAGCTGCTGCGATTGCCAATGCCTATGTGGATGAGTTGAGTAAGTTGTTGATAAGATTGAATATTGTTGGTGCGGGTAAGAATCGCGGCTATCTTGAAACCCGTCTGATAAAGGCCCGGACTGATCTGGCAGCTGCTGAGGATGCGTTGAAGGCATTTCAGGCAAAGAGTAAGATCTTTTCGGTTTCAGACCAGGCCCAGGCCAGTATTGGTGGCATTGCCCAGCTTCAAGGTCAATTGGCAGTTCAGGAAGTGCAGTTGGCAACCCTGCAACGTCAGTTTACTGAAAACAGTCAGGAGGTCAAAACAGCCAAGGCCTCGATTGCCAACCTGCGGGGGCAGATCGCCCGCCTGGAAGGACAGGGAGGCGGCGGGGCAGTGCCGGGGGTGGGTACCATGCCGGAGCTTGGCCAGCAGTACCTGCGCCTGATGCGGGAATTCAAGATCCAGGAAACCATTGTCGAACTGTTGACCAAGCAGTATGAAATGGCCAAGCTCAGTGAAGCCAAGGATGTGGTGAGTGTACAGGTAATTCAATCCGCTCGGGTACCAGATAAAAAGAGCAAGCCCAAACGGGCCATCATTGTGTTAGCAGTAACTTTTATAGCTGGTTCCATGGCTACCCTATACGCCTTTGTCCGTGAAGCAGCCACCCGGATGCCGCCGGAAGACCGCGCGCGCTGGCAAAAGATTCGTAGCCTGCTGCCGGATCTGTCCGGCCTGACCTGTCGCCTGCGGCGTCTTAGACCGGGTAAGTCCGCCTGAGATCTCAGGGAAGCAAGGCGACCGTATCAATGCTGTCCATTCAACCCTTCTGGCGTCTGGCACTTGCCGCTGTTACGCTGGTGATTCTGTACCTGTCCCTGATACCTGTTCCCCCATCAGAAGGGCTTGGGTGGGATAAGTTCAATCATGTTGCAGCTATGGCTGTTGTCACCGTTATTGCTTTTCGTACGCTTCGGCCCGTTTCACTGCGGGCCGTTTTGCTGGCAGGGCTGTATGCCCTGTTGCTGGGAGCGCTGATCGAGCTGTTGCAAGGTACGCTGACCACAACCCGTTCGGCTGAATGGGGTGACCTGCTGGCTGATGCTGCTGGTGTGGTGCTTGCCATGCCGGGTCTGTACCTGTGGAAGCGAAAGACAATTACAAGGGAATTTTGAATTTTGAATGCTGAATTTTGAATGGAACATGAAAGGCAATTTTGAATGTTGAATTTTGAATTCTGGATTGAAAATATGGGTAAATATTGGGTGTTTAATTCAAAATTCAAAATTCAAAATTTATCATTGCTTTTGCTTTTGCTTTTGCTTGCGACGTTATGCCAGCCTGTCCTGGCAGAGGAGCTGACTGTGCGTGGCGAGCTGAAAGGTTTCAGCACCCGCCTGCTGGATGAGTCTGTTGATCTTGCCCGTACCCCCTTTACGCTGCAGGATGGACATCTGTTCTGGACACTGGGGGTTGCCGGTGCGATCGGTCTGACCTATGCCTACGATGGGGATATCCGTGACAAACTTGCCGGAACCCACAGCAGGTCATTGGGGAAGCTGACCGACGCAGGAGAGCTGATCGGTAATCCGTACCTGCATCTGGGGGTGGCTGCGTTGGTGTACGGTGGTGGCCTTGCGGCCGGTTCTCCAAAGTGGAGGGAGACCGGTGAGATGCTGGGTGAGGCGTTGATCCTGGCTGATGCCGCCACCCTGTTGATCAAAGAGGGGACCGGTCGTGGGCGTCCGGTGGCAACGGCACGTAAGGATGACTTCAGGCCGTTCCAGTTCAGGAATGATTACGATTCCTTTCCTTCCATGCATACAGCCAGTTCATTCGCCCTGGCTTCGGTGCTGGCCCACAGCTCGGAGAGTGTCCCGGTTGCACTTGTATCCTACTCGGCCGCAGCCTTTGTGGGCTTTTCCCGCATGTATCAGAACAAGCACTGGGCCAGTGATGTCCTGCTCGGGGCTGCGATTGGTGAACTGGCCGGCCGCGTGGTAACCTCCTTTCACGCGGACAGGGGGAACAGGCTGGTACTGCTGCCGGCAGTCAGTGGAGACGCAGTGAGCATGAACCTGCTGTACCGTTTCTGATATGAAGCGTTTTCTGGTCTCGCTCGTCTATGCGCTGGAAGGCATCAGGTTTGGCATCAAGACCCAGCGGCATCTCAGATTTCATCTGGTTGCCGCCTGCCTGGCCCTGGTTGCCGGTCTCTGGAAAGGGCTGCAGCCAGTTGCATGGGGCCTGCTTGTACTGTTGATTGCTGCGGTAGTTGCTGCTGAGCTGATAAATACCGCCATAGAGGCGGTGGTTGATCTGGTTTCTCCCTTACCGCATCCTCTGGCCAAGGCGGCCAAGGATACTGCTGCCGGGGCAGTGCTGGTGCTGGCTGCTGCTGCCCTGGTTATTGCTGTTGTGTTGTTCTGCTGTTGATACTCCCCTTGTACCTGCTACCTGTCTTTTCTTGGTACCACCACAATGCCTGATTCGGTGATGGTATAGCCGTTCTTGATGTCATCTTCATGATTGCAGCCAATCTCGGCTCCATCCGGAATGACTACCCCCTTATCGATAATCGCCTTTTTGATCTTTACGTGCCGTCCTACGGTAACCCCTTCGAACAGGATGGAGTCTTCTACCAGGCTGTAGCTGTTGATCTTGCACATCGGCCCCAGGATAGAGCGGCGAACGGTGCTGCCGCTGGTGATGCAGCCGCCGGTGACGTAGGAGTCGATATTGACGCCGCGGCGGCCTTCTTCGTCAAAGACGGTCTTGGCCGGCGGCAGGTTGCCCTGGTTGGTCAGGATCGGCCACTTGTAGTTGTAGAGGTTCAGCTGAGGTGAAACATGGATCAGGTCCATGTTGGCCTCGTAGTAGGAATCCAGCGTACCCACATCCTTCCAGTAGCCCCGTTCTTCCGATTTCATCCCCGGCACCAGGTTGTCATTGAAGTTGTAGGCATAGATCCGGTCACCCTTTTCCAGCATCATCGGGATGACGTGCTTGCCGAAATCCAGGTCTTCATAGTGCTTTTTACCTTCCAGCAGGACTTCGATCAGCTTGCGGGTGGGAAAAATGTAGTTGCCCATGGAGGCAAAGCAGGTTTCTCGGCCCGGTATGGTTTCAGGATCTTTCGGTTTTTCTGTAAAGGCGGTGACGCGGTTGTCGTCATCGACAGAGAAGACCCCGAAGCGGCTAGCCTCTTCTTTGGGCACCTCCAGGGAGGCGATGGTAAGGTCGGCACGGTTCATACGGTGAAACTGGATCATCTGGGTTACATCCATCTTGTAGATATGATCGCCGCCAAAGACCGCCACATAGTCCGCATCAGCGGTTTCCACAAAGCGCAGGTATTGCAGGATGGCGTCTGCGGTACCCTTGAACCACTGTTCACTGTCGCTGCTGGTCTCCGGTGAGATGGCTACGCAGAACTCTCCCAGACCGGTCCATTTACCCCATGATTCACGAATGTGCTTGTTGAGTGAGTAGGCCCGGTACTGGGTCAGGATGTACATTCGCCTGATGCCGGAGTTGAAGAGGTTACTCAAGACAAAGTCAATGATCTTGTACTTGCCGCCAAAGGTGACGCTGGGCTTGGCGCGGCGCAGGGTCAGGGGCATCAGCCGTTCTCCTTTGCCGCCTGCCAGCACCATGGCAATGGTATTTCTGCCAAGATTTGATCCATCAAACATGGGAAGCTCCTTATTGCAGTCTCTGATTGACCTTAGCTTATCCTTTAGCTGGTAGCTGTCAAGCATGCAAGTCGGATTTTTTCTGCCGGAAATACTTTTGGGGGAGCCAGGGCAGGAATCTTCTGCCCTGGCGTAATGATAGGCAGGTTACTGATTGCGTGGTGGCGGGAAGAGAGATCTGATACGTGCCTGGGTGCGGAGATGCGAGACCAGCAGCTCTGTCTGCAGTTCCGACTGAAGCTTTGCCAGTGCCGTAACCGCGGCCTCATCAAACGGTTCCCGGTCTGCTGCCTGCCGTAAGGCATGCCGGTTTTCTTCCATTTTCTGTAAAATTCCTGCAGCGTGGTCCCGTTCTTTTTTGAGTAGCTGCTCCAGTTGCGTCTGTTGCTCCCCGGTCAGTTGCGGCATTGCCCTCATCCTGTGATGTTCTGGCCCCGGCAAAGGCGGATGAGGCCGGCAATCCGGTGGTGGCGGCGGCAAGAGTGCCTCAGGGCATCCCTCTGCCTGTACGGATGAACCTCCCAGTAGTAATCCTGCTCCCAATAGTGCTGTAAACAGCCGCATTACCATGGTGCTGCTCCTTTCCTGTCAGAGTGCGTGATGTCAGCCAACGTTGTTAAAAGTCTAACAAAACTGGACGAACCCCGGTGGTAAAGAGATGTACGCAAATGGTAAAGAACGGCCTGGCTGCGGTATCAGGAAAGCACGTTCACTGATTGCGTGCTACTGCTGGAACTTGAACTGTTCTTCAGCATTTTCAACAGGGCGGCAAGGCTGTTCTGGTCGACATTCTGGAGAAATGAGGCCAGGGCGTCCTGCTGAGAGCTGCTGTCCTGATCAGAGCTGTCATCCGCCTTGGCCATCTGTGGTGGCGGCGGTGGCGGTCCCATGCTCTTCATCATGCTGTCCATCTCATCACTGTTGAGAGAACCGTCGCTGTCGCTGTCATACTGGGTAATCAATGCAGAGGCGTCCTGTGACTGACCGGTCATCTCTGCCATTTTATCCAGCATGGTCTGCAGTTCGTCAGATGAAACGGCGCCGCTGCTGTCACTATCCACCTTCTTGAACATCTCTTCCGGACTTGGCGGTGGCGGAGGCGGCCCTTGCTTGCCGCCTATGGCCGAACTGCTGCCGGTTGAGCTGTCTTCAGTCTCTGATGATGAACTTTGCATCTGCTGCAGCATGCTGATCAGGCTTGAAACCAGATCCTGACCGGAGTTTGACAGGTACGAGGCCAGCGAAGTGGTGTCAAACCCGCTGGACTGACTGCTGGACTCTTCTTCATTGCTCATCATGGCATCACGCTCATGCTTCGGCTTGATGCTTTCCATCAGACTGTTCATCTCGTCTTCGCCCAGAGAACCGTCGCTGTTGCTGTCGTACTGGGAGAGCAGTGATGAGGCATCCAGTGTTTTGCCGCTGTCCTGAGAGATCTTGTCTGTCAGAGCCGTTAATTCAGTCTGTGAAATGCCGCCGTTGCCGTCGCTGTCAACTTTGTTGAAGAGATCCTGTTTTCTCTTCTGCTGCTCAATGCTGTACATGCTGCTTATGCTGCTGCTGATACTACTGATGCTGCTCATGGCGGGCCTCCTTTGATCCGGCGTGGATAGTGAACCTGTTACTTGAACGTATCGGCTGGAGGGGCCCTGCTCTTCGTTAAGTGAGCAGCTGATTGGGTAAAGATTTGTAACGCTGTTGGTTGTGCCTGCAGGCCAGCACTAGGGTAATCACCCCATTGTTGCCTGCTGCGGTAAGTGGTACTAATACCGGCAGCAGCCAAAGCAGTACTAATCCGGCATGCTGACGGGCAACCTGAAAAGAACGCGGTCATCCGGCTTGGCAGGCGCAGGAGGAGACGATGTTTGACGATATAAAGATTCTGGCTGTGGATGATGACAACTTCAACCTGCAGATTATCCAGGCCATGCTGGAAGGGGTCTCGTCCACTATCTATACCGCCTTAGACGGTCAGCAGGCGCTCGATCTGCTGGAGGCGACACCGGGTATCGATATTGTGTTGCTCGATCTGCAGATGCCGGTCATGGATGGTTTTGAGACCCTGCAGCGGATCAAGCTCAACTTCAGGTTGATGAAAATACCGGTCATCGTGGTTACCGCCGATCAACAAGAAGTGACCAAGGTACTGGGGCTGGGGGCTAACGACTTTCTTGCAAAGCCGTTTAATCCGGAGGAACTGCGCTTGCGGGTGATGAACCACGTCCGTAACAAACGCTATCAGGATCTGATCAGTAACATGAATGTGGTGCTTGAACAGAAGGTGGCTGAAAAAACAGCTGCCCTGCAAGAGGCCCTTTCTTTGTCCCAGGAGGCTGAATACGAAATCTGTCTGCGGCTGGGCCGCGCTGCTGAATTCCGGGATATGGAAACCGGCATGCATACCCGCCGTATCAGCGAAATGTCGAAAACCCTGGCACTTCTGGCCGGACTTTCGGAAGAGCAGGCCGAGCTGCTCCGGTTTGCTTCGCCGCTGCATGACGTGGGCAAGATCGGTATACCGGACCGGATACTGCTCAAACCTGGTAAGCTGGATGATACCGAGATGCAGATCATGAAGCTGCATACCACCATCGGCGGGAGAATCCTGTCTGACGGTGAGCGTTTTCATTCCCTTGAGGCAGGCCGGATTGTGGCGCTGCAGCACCATGAAAAATGGGATGGCAGCGGCTACCCGGCCGGTTTGCAGGGTGAAGCGATTCATATCTTTGCCCGGATTGTGATGATTACCGATATCTTTGATGCGCTTGCCTCGGACCGCCCTTACAAGAAGGCCTTCCCGATTGAAAAAATCCTGACCATCATGGAAGAGGGGAGCGGAATATTTTTTGATCCCCGGTTGCTGCAACTCTTTCTGGATAACCTGCAGCAGTTCATCGCTATCCGTGACCGGCTGAAGGATCAGCAGGACGAGGTTGATCCATTGCTGGAGTTGCTTACTATTACCTGATTCAGGAGGTCTGTATGTCAATTCGATCCTGCTGTATCCGTCCCTTGTTGTTGTTGCTGTTGCTCGTGTCGGCCCAGGCACCTGCAACGGTTTTTGCCGCTCCGTCCGGGAACAACCTGTTGATTTATTGCGGAATCACCATGGTACGTCCGGTAACCGATATTGCCCGTCTGTTTGAGAAACAGGAAAAGATCAGCATTGCCGTTGCCCAGGGAGGGTCGGAAGATCTGTACCAGAGTGCTAAAAAGAGCCAGCAGGGAGATCTATACCTCCCGGGTGAGCCGGTCTTCCGGATCAGGCACCAGTCAGAGGGGCTGCTTGGGGAGTATCGCGGGCTGGGCTTTAACCAGATGGCACTGATGGTTCAGAAAGGCAATCCCAAGAAGGTAAAACCGGATCTGAAAGAACTGCTGCGCAAGGATCTGAGCGTGGTGCTGGGCAGCAGTGAAAGCGGCAGCGTCGGTGTTGAGGCACGTCGGATTCTGACCCAGGCGGGACTTTATCCCAAGGTTGCTGCCAAGGTGGTCCAGATGTTGCCGGACTCCCGTTCGATCATGGCAGCCATGCGGCGGGGGGATGCCGACGTCACCATGAGCTGGCGTGCCACCGGCTATTTTCCGGATAATGCTGCTTCCGTTGATGTGCTGGATCTGCCGCCAGCCGTTGCCCCGCCGCAGGAGTTACAGTTGACCCTGTTGACCTTCTCAAAGAATCCGGTTATGGCGCGCAAATTTATGGCATTTGCCGCAGGTCCGCAGGGACAGGCGATTTTCCGCCGCTACGGCTTTATTACAGCCGTCAAATCAGGGCAGTAAGGCGTAATGAAGTCAATTGCAACGCAATTCAGGCAGCTGATGCAGGCAACTTCAGGGGCTGCACGAGCCTCCCGTTTGCTGTTCTTATTGCTGGGGCTGTTTGTGGTCGGCTTTGTAGCCCTGGCTGCAGTCAACTTCGGCATCGGAAGTCTGATGGATGAGCTGGAACAGCGTGGCCGGAATGAACAGACCCGCTTATTCATCGGCGAAGTGCTGGTCGATGACATCAAGGGGATGGAGCTTGATTTCAACCGGATGGTCGCCTCAGTCAGCACGGCAGAGCAGGGCCGTCTGCGATCCGCGATCAGGGAGAAAAGCCTCAAACTTGAACATGACCTGCTGGTACTCAAGGACGGCGGCCGGGTTGAGCGAACCATTGACCTGAACATTGAGGGCGTTGACACCCTGAATGAACAGATTACCTATATGCCACACTCTGATGACCCCCATAACCTGCTGGAACTGATTGAAATAGGGCCGCACCTGGACAAGGTCAGGCTCAAGGCTGATGAGCTGGCCTTGCTGCTTGCCAAACGTGAACAGGCGCGGGAAGCCCGTAATGCTGCCCGTTTATTAAGCCTCGAAGATGAGCTGAATATGTTCTACAAGCATGTCCCCTCCCTCTTTGTCCGGCTGAATGAAAATGCAAACCGGCTCTACTATGAAAGCAATAACCGGATCAGCAGTCTGAACAAAGAACTGTCAGCCCGGCGGATACTCTATAAGAACCTGCAGATGGGACTTGGCGGTGCCATTCTGCTTCTGGTGATAGGGTGCGGTATCCTGCTGGCGCGGCAGTTGGCAGCCGTCAATGTGCAGTTGATGCAGTCCGGTGAAGAAATGCGGATTGCCAAAGAACAGGCTGAGGCCAGCAGCCGCGCCAAGAGTGAGTTCCTGGCAAATATGAGCCATGAGATCAGAACGCCGATGAACGGTATTCTGGGGATGACCGAACTCTTGATGGATACGGAGCTGAACCCGCAGCAGTTCGACTATCTGCGTTCGGTCAAGGTCTCGGCAGAAAATCTGATGGATATCATTAACGATATCCTGGACTTCTCAAAGATTGAGGTCGGCAGGCTTGAGACCGAGGCGATTCCCTTCATGTTGCGCAGCATGCTGGGCCAGACCCTGCGGACGCTGTCGGTTCGCGCCGCGCAGAAGGGGCTTGAACTGGTTTTTCAGGTGGATACGGATCTGCCTGATACCCTGGTCGGTGATCCGGGCCGGCTGCGGCAGGTACTGCTTAACCTGGCCGGCAATGCGGTCAAGTTTACCGACCAGGGCGAGGTTGAGCTGCTGGTGTCAAAGCAACAGGAGCTGCCCGGCAAAGAGCTGCTGCTGCGCTTTGAAGTGCGGGACAGAGGGATCGGTATCAGCCCTGAGCATCAACAGCGGATTTTTGCCCCCTTTGAACAGGCTGACCTTTCGACAACCAAAAAGTATGGCGGCACCGGCTTGGGACTGGCCATCAGCAGCCGTCTGGTGCAGTTGATGGGCGGTGAGATCGGGCTGGAAAGTGTGGCGGGCCAGGGCAGTACCTTCTGGTTTACCCTGCGCTGCCAGGTGCAGGAACAGCCTCAGCATGAAGCGCAACAAACCGGAACCTTATCCGGTTATCTGGCATTGGTGGTGGATGATATCGCCATCAACCGCCAGTTGCTGGAGCGGTTTCTGACCCGTTGGGGGATGGATGTACTCACGGCAGGCAGCGCTGAAGAGGCGTTTTCGATGCTGGAGTACGCCCGGTCAAGGCGGCCTGTCCAGCTGCTTTTAACCGATCTCCAGATGCCCGATTGTGACGGCTGGGGGCTGGTGGAACAGATCAGGAACGATCAGCGCTACGATGAACTGAAACTGGTGCTGTTGCCCAGCGCCGGAAAACGGGGCGATGCCAGGCGCTGTCGCGAATTGAAGGTAAACGGCTATCTGACCAAGCCGGTCATTCACAGTGAACTGTATGAGGCTTTGAAGGCAATCATACATGGTAAGGAACAGCCCGGCAGCAGTCCGGTCACCCGTCATCATGTCAGAGAGGCGCAGGGCAGCTGTTCCATTCTACTGGTTGATGATGTTGAGATCAACCGGGAGCTGGCCCGGATCATCCTTGAAAAGCGGGGGCATCGGGTCGTCCAGGCCTCGAATGGTCTTGAGGCGGTTGATGCTGCCCGCAAAGAACGTTTTGATCTGGTTTTTATGGATATTCAGATGCCGCTAATGGACGGTTTTGAGGCCACAAACGAGATTCGCTCCTTTGAGTTGTCTCAGGGGCTGCAACCGGTACCGGTTATCGCCATGACCGCCTATGCCTTGCAGGGAGACCGGGACCGCTGCCTGGCAGCAGGTATGGATGGCTACATTGCCAAGCCGATTAAAGAGGATGATCTGTGCAGGGTGATCGGACAGATGGTGTTTGGCCGCTCCGACCAGGAGTTGCTGCAGGTTGTGACTGAACAACCTGAAATCGTGCTGCCGGCAGAACAGGAACCTGATCTGTATCCGGTTTTTGACCGTCAGGCCCTGCTGACCAGACTGGGTGGAAATGAGGCATTGATACAGAAGTTTGTGTCCATGTTTTTTGAGAGCGCCGATGAGCATATGACCCAGCTGCGACAGGCGGCCAAGGAAGGTGATGCCGAGCAGCTGCGGGCCAAGGCCCATGCCCTCAAAGGTTCGGCCGGCAACGTGGGGGCCTGTGCCCTGTCCATGGCAGCTGCCGAGCTTGAAACGGCTGCCCGGGAACTGCAGCAAACGGAACAACCCGAATTGCTGAGCCGGCTGGAAGAACAGTTTGTCCTGTTTGAGCAGGCGACCGGGAAACGGAAATGACTGGTCAACGGTTGACTGCACTGCGTAGCCTCATGACAGGCCTTCTGTTTGGTCTGGCCGGGGCGGTGCTGAACTGGTTCAAGCTGGAGCTGTTCTTTAATGTTGATTTTCTGTTCGGTTCGATTGCCACAATGGTGGCATTGCAGCGATTTGGATTGCTGGCCGGACTTTCGGCGACCCTTATTGCTTCTACTGTGAGCATACTGCTATGGCACCATCCCTGGGCCATCGTGATCTTTACGGCTGAGACCCTGCTGGTGTACCAGTTGACCGCTCGTCGTCGTTTCAGTCTTTTGAATGCTGATATTCTGTACTGGTTCACTACCGGGCTGTTGCTGGTTTGGCTGTTCTACCAGCAGATAATGGGATTTAGCCTGCTTGCCACCCTGTTGATCGCCTTGAAACAGGGAATTAACGGTATTTTTAATACCCTTCTGGCCAAAGGAATCTGTCTGCTGCCCTGGATAAGCAGCCGTGAGGAACACCAACAGAAACCAACCCTACGTGAACTACTGTTTGTGGGACTTGCAGCCCTGGTACTGGTGCCTGCTCTCGGATTTGCCTGGTTTACTATCCACCATGGTTTCAAGCGCGATCTTGAGACGGCCAAAGATAACCATTACCGTTTCAGTCGGGTCATCTCACAAACCACGCTTGATCTCTGGTTTGCCCAGCGGAAATTACAGGTTGAGGGGGTCGCCGCTGTTATGCCTTCCCCTGACACTACACCGTACCATCAATTACAGCATAGTCTTGAAAAGCTGAGTTCCAGCTATAGCTGTATTTGTCGTCAAATGATCCTCGATAGCCGGTCCGTTACCAAAGCTTTTGTGCCCAAGTCTGATGAACAGGGTAACTCTACCATCGGACTGGACATGAGTGACCGTCCATTTTTGAAGCGCGTTATGAGTCCTCCCTATCATTCAACCGTAGAGTTTTTTATGGGCAGGATCGGAACCCCAGGCCCCCGACTGGCAGTAGTTGCCCCTATCCATGAGGCAGGCCGTTATCAGGGGGCCGTGTTGTCGGTTTTTAAGCTGGAAGAACTTCAGAGTCTGCTTGATACGCTGAAAGGCAAGCGGCCTGTTACCATAACGTTGCTAGATCCTGAAGGACGGGTTGTTGTCAGCAGCAACAAAGATCTGAAGCCAATGACACTATTCACGTTGCCGTCTGGAGGCATCCTGCGGCTTCTGGGGGATACGACACGCCAATGGATACCTGATCCTCAGCCTGGTGTTGGCGCCATGAAGCGCTGGCTCAGGTCATTTCTGTATCAGGAAGAAACTCTGCATAGTCTGCCGGGCTGGAAACTGGTCACTCAGTGGTCGCTGCAACCGTTGCTGTTACAGACCAGTCAACAGGTTTCACGAGTGTTGGGGGTGATTGCCTTCGTGTTGTTGCTGGCAATTGCGTTGGCTAATTATTTTGCTAACTATCTTGCCCGGGTTTTTGTTCGTCTTGAGGAGAACACTCGCAGCCTGTCCCAGCGGATTATGGCCGGTGATGCCATTGTTTGGCCTGCCGCATCGGTACGGGAAGTGGAGGGGCTGACAGCCAATTTTCAACAGATGGCAGTCAGTCTGCAGCACCAGTCTCTTGAACTGCAGTCATTAAATGGAGAGCTTGAACAGCGGGTACAGGAGCGTACATCTGATTTGAGAAATGCTGAAGCCCAAATGAGGACTTTGATCAACCTTATTCCCGATATTATCTGCCTGAAAGACGGCAAGGGACGCTGGTTGATTGCCAACAATTTTGACCTCGAGCTATTCGGTTTGAGCGGGGTGGCGTACCAGGGCAAGACAGATATGGAGCTGGCTTCATTCAGCCCGTTCTATCAGAATGCTTTTGCGAACTGCGAGCGCTCTGACGAACTGGCTTGGCAGGCCGGTGGGCTAAATCGTTATGAAGAAATCATCCCCCGGCCGGATGGCTCCAGTATCACTTTTGATGTCATCAAGCTGCCGGTCTTTGAGCCGGATGGCAGTCGTAAGGCTTTAGTTGTTGTGGGGCGCGATATAACGGCCCGCAAGCTAACCGAACAAGCCCTGCAGGATGCCACTGAGGCCAAGATGCAGTTTCTGGCCAACATGTCCCATGAAATCCGCACTCCGATGAACGGCGTAATCGGTATGACCGGGCTGCTTCAGGAAAGCGGACTGAATCCGGAACAACAGCAGTATGTTGAGGTGATCAGGGCCAGCGGTGATCTGTTACTGTCCATTATCAACGATATCCTTGATTTTTCTAAAATGGAGGCGGGCAGGCTTGAACTGGAGCAAACTCCCTTTGATGTCTCGATGATTCTTAACGAGGTGATCGATCTGGTTTCCACCCAGGCCCAGTCCAAAGGGTTGGCACTTGAACGACATCTTGAGCTTGCGCAGCCCTGTTACCTGAAAGGAGATGTCACCCGTCTACGCCAAATTCTGCTGAACCTGTTGGTAAATGCAATCAAGTTTACCGAATCCGGCAGTGTAACACTGCAGGCCCGGGTCGAACCGGGACAGGATAGGCGAAGCATGTTGCTGTGTCAGGTCCGGGATACCGGTATCGGTATTTCGGAGCAGCAGTTGGAGACTCTTTTTGATCCATTTACCCAAGCGGATGCCTCCATAACCCGAAAATATGGCGGTACCGGGCTGGGTCTGGCCATCAGTCGCCATCTGACGCAGTTGATGGAGGGCGAAATAGGCGTAGATAGTCACCAAGGGCAGGGGACGACCTTTCGTCTATCGATTCCGTTTCTAAGCTGCACGGAAGCTGATCTGGATCTGCTACAGCGGGAAAAGGCTGTCCAGGCACCGAAACAGAGCAGGCCTGTCCGCCTTCTGCTTGTGGAGGACAATGCCACCAACCAGCTGGTGGCTCGTACTATCCTCGAAAAGCTGGGGCATACGGTAGTGCTGGCTGGCAATGGCAAAGAAGCATTGGAGCTTCTGCATATGATTCCGGTTGATCTTGTGCTGATGGACTGCCAGATGCCGGTCATGGACGGTTTTGAAGCCACCCGCCGTATCAGGGCCGGCGAGGCCGGTGAGCAGAACCGGCTGCTTCCGGTGCTGGCCATGACCGCCCATGCCTTTGCGGAGGACAGAGAGCGCTCCCGCGCGGCAGGTATGGATGACTACCTGACCAAACCGGTGCAACTGACAACCTTGTCCAAGGCCGTCACTACCTGGCAGGGGCGGCATCATGGCGTCGGTCATGCACCTGCACCGGATGAAACATCAGTACCTCCTGTGGAACACGCCCCAACTGGCATCTTCGATCAGGATGGCCTTCTGTCTCGTCTGGATGGAGATCATGAGCTGGCAGCAGCAACAATCAACATCTTTCTTGACGGTGTTGAGGACCTAATGGTGGGGTTAAGCCATGCCCTGGAGTCTCGCGATCGTAATGCTATTGCCATGCAGGCCCATGGACTGCGAGGGGCTGCCTTGAATTGTGGCGCCGACAAAGTTACAGCAGTGGCCCAACGGCTCGAATATCAGGTTCGTGAAGGCCATCTTGAAGGTACTGAACAGTTGCTGAACGAATTAAGGCATGAGATTCGCCTCTACTGTCAAACCGTGCAGCATTTGAAGCGGTAGCATCTTTGCTTACAAAGGAAACAGCTTGCGTTTTTCAACCATACAAAGTCGTCTGATAGTCAGTATCTCACTGTTTCTGCTACTAGTCATGAGCGGAGCTGCCATTGGTATTTACCTGTATTTTAAGCAGCAAACCGGCAGTCTGGTCCAGGCACAGCAGTTTGCCATGGTCTCCACCCTCGCTTCCGGACTGGATGACAAACTCAGCTCGGCTCAACTGGCCTTGATTCGTTCCGCTGGCAGCGCCCCCCGGGATCTGTTCAATAATCCGGAAAAAGCACAGGCATGGCTGAACAGCCGTACCGGCACCAAAAGTATCTTCAGTGGCGGCCTGTTTTTGTTTACGCCAGAAGGAATGCTGCTGGTGGAGAACCCGCGACTGCCCAGCCGCCGCGGTAGGGATTTCTCCTTTCGTGAATACTACCTGAAAACCGTTGCCAGCGGCAAACCGGTGATATCCAATCCTTATCCCTCCTCAATACATGGACGTCCCAGCATCATGATGACCGTTCCTCTCTTTCACGCCGACGGACGGCTATCGGGGATCATGGGCGGGGCACTGGACCTGTTGGACAAAGACAGCTTTCTTAATGTCCTGACCAGAACCAGGGTTGGCAAGAGTGGCTATTTTTACCTGTATGCGCAGGACCGCACCATGATAGCTCATCCAGACCCAAGCCGGATCATGCAGCAGGATGTGCTGCCCGGTATGAATCGTCTGTTTGACAAGGCGTTGGAGGGCTTTGAAGGGAGCGGCGAGACGGTTAACAGTAAAGGGGTGCCGGCGCTCTCTTCCTTTAAGCGGCTCAAGAGTGCCGGCTGGATTTTGGCTGCTAATTTGCCGACAACAGAGGCCTATCAGCCGGTACAGCGTTTCAGGCTGTTTTTTCTGGGGGGGATGATCCTGGTTATGCTGATGGCAGTCTGGGGGGTCCGGCTGCTTGTCGGGACGTTTACTGCCGGACTTGCCAGGCTTAGTGAACGCATGGAACAGATTGATCCGCAACATCTGGCAGATGCATCACCTATAAAGCTTTTGAGCGACGATGAAGTGGGCCGATTGGCAGCAACGTTCAACAACCTGCTGACTGAGGTGGCGCAGACAGACAAGCGTCTACGGGAAAGCGAAACAAACTTTCGAACTTTTTTTGATACCATAGACCATTTCTTGTTTGTGCTGGATCATAACGGTCTGATACTCAAGGTGAATCAAACGGTTACTCAACGTTTGGGCTATGAAGAATCAGAACTGCTGGGGCAGCATGTGCTGGTTATCCACCCGGCAGAGCGGCGTGATGAAGCCGGCAGGATCATCACAGAAATGCTGGCTGGTACCGTCTCCTTCTGCCCGGTACCGCTGGTTTGTAAGGATGGTCGCTTGATAGCGGTGGAAACACAGGTGGTGGCAGGGACCTGGAACGGCAGCCCGGCGCTGTTTGGCATTACGAAGGATATTTCCGTTCTGCAGGAGTCGGAAGAGAAGTTCTCTCGGGCTTTTAATGCCAGCCCGGCATTGATGGCCCTCAGCACACTTGAAGACGGGGTCTACCTTGATGTGAACGAGGCTTTCTTGCAGCAGTCGGGCTTTGCTAGAGATGAAGTAATCGGAAAGAGTTCTCTGGAGCTTGGGCTGTTTACCGATTACGAGCAGCGGCTTGAGATGAGGCGTCTGCTGAATGAGCAGCAGCGGGTCAGAAACAAAAAAATTGTCATGCGATCAAAATCAGGCGGGTTGCTGTATGGTCTGTTTTCTGCTGAATTAATCCGGCTGCAGCAACGGGATCTGCTTCTGACGGTAATGGTTGATATAACCGATCGCGTCAATGCGGAACATGCCCTGCTGGAGGCAAAGCAGGCAGCGGAATCTGCCAGCCGGGCCAAGAGCGAGTTTCTGGCTAACATGAGTCATGAGATCCGTACGCCAATGAACGGTGTGCTGGGCATGGCCGAACTGCTTGCCTTCACCGACCTGACAGCTGAACAGGAACAGTACCTGGCCTGTATCAAAAGCTCTGGTGATAACCTGTTGGCATTGATCAATGATATCCTTGACCTTTCCAAGATTGAGGCTGGCAAGATTGAGCTTGAATATGCTGATTTTTCGCTCAGAAAGGCAATTAATGACGTTGTTACTACCCAGATATCCGCTATTCATACCAAACGTCTGCAGTTCTCATGCGATCTTGCCGAGGATCTGCCTGAGATCGTGCTGGGTGACCAATTGCGCTTTAAACAGATCCTCTTGAATCTGCTTTCCAATGCCATCAAATTTACTGATCATGGTAGTGTCAGTATTAGTGCTGAATTGATAGAATGTCATTCATTTCAGTCGTTTGTGCGTGTAACTGTAGCTGACACCGGCATCGGCATCCAGGCCGAAGCACGGCAGACGATCTTTGCACCCTTTACCCAGGCCGATAGTTCTACTACCCGTCGCTTTGGCGGTACCGGGCTGGGGCTTGCCATCAGTCGGCAGCTGGCAGAGTTGATGGGTGGGGATATCGGGCTGGAAAGCGAACCGGGCAGCGGCAGTCGTTTCTATCTTGATCTCCCGTTTGGTACCAGCAAAGGTAAACTGCAGGGGAGTGAAACCATGCCGTCGGCCATGTTTTGGGATGGTCCTGCAGTTACGGTGCTGGTGGCTGAAGATAATGTCATGAACCAGCAGTTTATCAGCGGACTGCTGAAAAAATTGGGACTTGGCTGCCAGTTGACCAGCAATGGTCAGGAAGCGTTGGAACGCTGGCAACAGGGCGATATTGACCTGATCTTGATGGATATCCAGATGCCGGTAATGGGCGGGGAGGCGGCGTTGCATCAATTACGGCAGATGGAATCGGAGAGCGGCCGGCATGTTCCGGTGGTCGCCTTGACGGCCCACGCCTTACGGGGCGATCAGGAGCGACTGCTGGCTGCCGGGTTTGACGGTTACCTGTCCAAACCGCTTAACTTGAAAGAGTTGATGGTTGAGTTGAAGCGGGCCATTGATTCTCAAAACAGCGCAGCTGTGTAAACCTGAACCGGAGGACAGCGTCTATTTTCACATGATCACTTCTGTCATAGCTAAATTGTAGCGGGATAGGTGAATCGCCCTATTGCAATTGGGAAAAAATCTGTTACAAGCGGTGCAGTGTTTTGTATACATAATGTAACTCACTGCTTTCAGACAAAATCCGTCACCGTAGAAGGAGGCAGCCTGAACATGTCAGCCGCCATGCCCGCAACAGCTCTTTCCGATCCCCGATTTGCCCTGCAGGAGACCATGGTCTTTCTGGGGGCGATTGCCAGCGGTATGGAGGAGGCGATTGGCGAGTCAGCCAACAGCATTTCCTATCTGGCCGGTAAAAACCTGGGAAAAAACCTCTCCGGCAGCATCCCCAAAACCGATGACCTTGAACAGGCGCTGCAGGCGACCCGTGACGTGCTGGTCAAGAACGGTTTTCTCTGGTTGTTCGAGACCTTCAAGATGCATGATCAACCCTCACTGGTGCAGCAGACCGCGGAAGGTCAGGAGATCAATCTGGTCTTTCGCGACTGCATGATCCGCCAGTCACTGTTTCGCTTCGGCCACTGCCAGAAAGGGTCGCTCTGCACCATGATGAACGGTTTCTTTGCCGGCGCCCTGCAGACCATCATGGGGGCTGACTCTGCGCTGGAAATTGTCCATGCCGGTGAAAATGCCTGCATGAAGAAGTTGACCATCCGCAGGGCAGGGGGTGCAGCATGAGCGCCGAACCGGTAACTATTAATACTGAATGGCTGTCTGACTGTTCCGGCTGCCATATTGCCATTGTTGACCTGCATGAAAAAATCCTGTCGGTGCTGGAGTCGGTCAAGATTCAGCGCTGCCCGGTGCTCACGGATGTTAAGGACTACCCGCCCGCCAAGATCGGTCTGGTATCCGGCGCCATCCGCAACGAGCATGACCGCCATGCCGCCATTGAGATGCGCAAAAGCTGCGATCTGATCATTGCCTGGGGTTCATGCGCCGTATTTGGCGGTCCGGCAGGCGCAGGCAACGTGCATACCCGTGAAGAGATCGCTGATGCGGTCTACCTGCAGAACAAGACCACCAGCACCAGTACCCTGCCCAATCGTGAGGTTTCACCCCTTGAGGTGTCGGTAACCCCGATTGACAAGGTGATCGATGTTGATCTGTACCTGGCCGGTTGTCCTCCCCATCCCACCTATATCTTTGATGCCCTGGTTTCTCTGCTGGAAGGGAAACAACCCAAGGCCACCAAAGAATCGGTCTGCGCCAAGTGCAAGCGTCAGATGAAAAAAAGTGATGTTGCTGCCATCAAACAGCATACTGACGGTATGCCTGACCCGGAACTCTGCTTTCTCTCCCAGGGCTACATCTGTATGGGGTCAGCCACCATTGACCGCTGTCTGTCTCCCTGTCCAACCAACGGCGTGCCCTGTACCGGTTGCGCCGGTGCCACCATGCAGATCCTGAGTGAGCCCAACCGTGATATCCGTACCGAGATTGCGGAGCGGATGGCGCGGCTGACCAGGATACCCAAAGAGGAGATCGTCAAGGAGATCGAGAAAAGCTCTAAATCCCACTATTCCTACACCATGGCCAGCTCCATGATCAGCGAGAAGCCGACTTTTCTGATCAATAAGTGGATTCATGAAGCCAATGAAGATTATGAAGCCGTACACGGCTAGGAGGCGCTGTAATGTCTGCCCAAACTGAAACGCCCAATTCCAGAACCATCCGGATTGACCCGGTGACCCGTATCGAAGGGCATGCCAAGGTCTTTGTCAATCTGGCTGAAGATGGTTCCCTTGATAATGCCGGACTGGTGGTGAATGAACTGCGTGGCTTTGAGAAGATCCTGGTGGGGATGGAGGCCAACCGGATGCCCCACATCACGGCCCGGATCTGCGGGGTCTGTCCCACAGCCCACCATATTGCCGCCTCCAATGCCCTTGACCATGCCTGTGGCGTGGTTGCACCTCCGGCTGCCATGCTGCTGCGGGAACTGATGTATATGGGGCATATCATCCACTCCCATGCCCTGTCCCTGTTTGTGCTGCAGGGGCCGGATCTGGTGCTGGGGCTGGATGCTGATCCGGCCATCCGTAACGTGGTGGGGATTGTCCAGGCCAACCCCGAGGTGGCGAAAAAGGCGCTGCGGATCAGGACCGTTGGTCAACGCCTGAACGAGATTGTCGGGGGCCGCGGCACCCATCCGGTCACCTCGGTGGCCGGCGGCATCACCTTTGTGCTGGATAGTGAAAAACGTGCCATGTTGCAGAGTCTGGTGGATGAAGGCAAACAGCTTGCCAAAGAGCTGGCTCCGGTGGTCAAGCAGCTGGTGGTGACCATGCTGGAAAAACATCCGGCCATGCTGACCGACTGGGTTGCCCCCTCCTGGAGTGTGGGGACGGTGCTGGATAACCGGGTCTCGCTGATTCAGGGCAACATCCGTGCGGTTGACGAAAACGGTATCACCCAGGTTGAGTTCCCGGTGCAGGACTATGACAAGTACATGGTTGAGTCGGTGGTTGACTTCTCCTACATGAAACGGGTCAGTTTCAAAAGGGATGGCCTGCTGCACGACTACCGGGTCGGCCCCCTGGCCAGAATCAATGCCATGCAACAGTTCAGCACCGAATGGGCCAACCGTGAGATGGAAGAGATGCTCAAGCTGGGCGGTTATCCCTGCCACATCACCCTGTTCCAGGCCTATGCCAAGCTGGTTGAGATGATCTGGGCCATTGAGCGGGCAGACGATATCCTGCGTGATCCGGCGGTGAACGGCGAGACCCGGGTACCGGTCAAGTTTCAGGGCGGACGTGCCGTCGGTCATTCCGAGGCGCCCCGCGGTACCCTGATCCATGACTATGAGATTGATGAAGACGGCATTGTGCGGGCAGCCAACCTGATTGTTGCCACCCAGCAGAATTACGCCATCATCAACCGTTCCATTGAGCACGCAGCAACGTCGCACGTGATTGGAAAGAGTGATGATCAGGCCCTGTTGAATGCCATTGAGTTCAGTATCCGCTGTTATGATCCCTGTCTCTCCTGCGCCACCCATGCCGTGGGGGCCATGCCGATGGAGATCAGCATCAACCGTGGCGGCCGGACCGTCAAAACCATCAGGAGGTAGCCATGTCAACAGGCTCTACGGTTGAAATCAAGGTACATGAGCAGGCCTGCCGGGGGTGCGAGATGTGCGTTGATATCTGCCCCACCAAGGTGTTTGATTTTGATGAAGAGAAACGGCTCTGTACGGTGGGGCATGCAGAAGACTGCATCGCCTGCCTCTCCTGCGCCTTTATCTGCCCATCCGGTGCCATTACCCATGACAACTATCACCAGGTAAAGAACTTCTACCGCGACCTTGAGTTCAGCAAGCGGATGGGGAAATTCCTATGACCAACGATAACGCCCTGCAGATGACCGCTGAAGACCACCAGAAGGCCTTTACCGAGGTGGCCTTTCTGATTGAGAGCTTTGCCAACACCATTGATAACATCATGGGTGGCGCCACGGCGCCGGTGGGCAGGATTGCCGGTCGCTCCATTGCCCGCAAGCTGCCGCTTAACCTGCAGCAGCCGACACTTGCATCGGTGCTGGAGGTTCTTGCCAAGCGGATGCAGGCCGGCTTCCAGATGACCGCCACCACCACCAGCGATACCGCTTCAGAGATCACCTTTGAACGCTGTGCCCTGCGCGATGTCTGCGCCTTGCGCTCCATTGAGACCGGCAGTGCAGTCTGCAGGCTGTTTCATTCCTACTTTGACGGGATGGTCAATGAGCTGTTGCACCGGCCGGTTAAGTCGGAAATCGTTGAAACCGGCCAGGTATGCAGAATAACCACCTGCAGCCAGTGACCGCTACCCAGGCCCTGGTGGTCTGTATCGGCAATGAACTGGTGGCTGATGACGCAGTGGGGCATGCAGTCTTTACGCAGCTTGCTGCGCAGGGACTGCCAGGAAATGTCAGGCTGGAATACTGCGGTGTCGGCGGTATCGCCCTGCTGGAGCTGCTGACCGGTCAGGAAGAGCTGATGATCGTGGTTGATGCGGTGCAACTTGGTGATCCCATCGGCACGGTACGGCTCTGGCCCTGGGATGAGCTGCCGGTGCTTGCAGGGGGCAGTGCTATCTCTGCCCACGGCATTGGACTGAAAGATACCCTGGTCATCGGCCGGACCCTGTACCCGGAACGGATGCCCCGACAGATCCTGCTGGTGGGGGTTGAAGGACGCTGTTTTGATCAACTGGGTGCTGCCATGACCCCCGACGTTGCTGCTGCAGTACCGCTTGCGGTCGCAGCCATCTGCAAAGAATTGAAGCTGACACTGTTACCAAATCAGGCAGGAGACCAGCCATGAGTACTCAACAACTGACCGTTTATAACGCCATCCATGCTGTTGCAGAAGCGATGGTGGCAGGCAGGCTTGACCAACGCTGCGATACCAGCGGCCATTCACCCCAGGATGTTGAGCTGCTGGAGCTGGTAAACGGTATGCTGGACGCGCTGATTGCGCCGATGCGGCTGGCAGGCCATGCCCTGGATGAGATCGCCCACGGGCGGATTCCAGCCTTTGTGATTGATGAGTATCAGGGCGAGTACAATACCATCAAACAGAATATCAACACCCTGCTGGCCATTCTGTATGGCATGCATAAAGAGACCACCAACCTGACCGATTCGGTGCGGGAGGGTAACCTGAAGACCAGGGGCAATGACTGGGATTATGACGGTATCTGGAAAGAGCTGATCAGGGGCATGAACGGTACACTGGATGCGGTGCTTGATCCGGTTAACGAAGCCAGTAGTGTGCTGGGCCGCCTGGCAGGCTATGACCTGAGTGCCCGGATGCGGGGCCGTTACCACGGTGACCATGCCGTAATCCGCAAGGCCATGAACACCACTGCCGAGGCGCTGCACAGTGCTATTTCGCAGGTGGCTGAAACCGTGGAGCTGGTATCAGAGGCAGGCCAGCAGATCAGCGAAGGCAACGCGGTTGTATCTGACGGCGCTGCAGAGCAGAGTAGCCAGCTGGCTGAGACCTCCAGTAATCTGGAGCGGATTGCCGTCGGTGCGGCAACCAGTACCAGCAAGACCAGCGAGGCCAGGGAAAAGGTCCACGAAGCTGCCCAGACCATGGAACAGGCCCAGGAGTCAATGGAGCAGATGCTGGGGGCGATGGTCAGGGTGCGTGAGGCAGCGGAAAACACCACCGCCATTGTCAATGAGATCGACGGGATCGCCAAAGAGACCGGCACCCTTTCCACCAGCGCCATGGACAAGGCGATCAGGATCAGGATCTCGGCAGGTGGATTCGGGGTGGTTGCCCATGAGATCAGAAAGCTGGGGCAACGCTGCACAGAAACAGCAAAAGGGATGAAACAGTTCAGCAAACAGGTCTCGTTGGGTGATGGTGAAGAGGCCGACAAGTTGCGGGATGACTTCCAGCTTCTGATCGATGACCTGGAAGATGTGGCCATGTTTTCAAACCTGCTGGGGGTGAATGCCGCCATTGAGGCCGCCCATGTGGAAGGGGCCGGTAATGACTTCAAGTTGCTGACCGACGAGATTCACAACCTGGCCAGCCGCTCTGCTGACGCTGCCAAACGGACCGAACAGATGACCCGTACCTCGCTGCAGCTTTCCCGCAGCGGTGAAGAGCTGTCACGGGATATCAACCGGCAGCTGCGCGGTGCCGTTGAAGGGGCCAGAACCATCAGTCTGCTGACTGATGAGATCTCCAGGGCTACGGCGGAACAGGCTGACGGCATTGACCAGATCAACCAGGCCGTTGCCCAGATCAATCAGGTCACTCAGAAAAATGCCGACAGTGCTGCCCACTCATCTGAAGCAGCTCAGGGGCTTGAACGTCAGGTGGATAAGCTGTCCAGCATGGTGCAGAAGTTTAGGCTGGAGGCTGCACCCGGTCAGGCTTAATGGTCTGACTGAAGTAGGCATTTCTGGTTGCTTATATTTCTGTAATACTTTTGGGGCTGCCAAAAAAATATGCAGATATGGGGTGATCACCTCATGTACAAGTTAACATCAGCGTGGTAAGAGTTTGAACCGTTAAAATTCTTACATCCACGTCTACCGGGACCGTCCGGCGACAAGGAACCACAAACTGATGACGCTATTTCAAACAGTCCTGCTGTCTTTCTTGAAGGCGTGTTTATCTCGTGGTTTTGCCCACGATCGCCAATCCGCTAAAAATAGAATTCGGTCTGCCCGCTTTTTTATCGCGGTATCACTCACCCTAGTGCTACTGGTTGCCTCCCGTTCTTCTTCTGCCGCCCGTTCTGCCGGCAGCTCCGTATTTACTGCAGAGGAACAAGCTTGGCTTGCCTCGCACGGTCCGATAGTCTTTGTCAGTCAATCCAGTTATCCCCCCTTTGAATTCCGTCAAAAAGATGGAACCCTAGATGGTATCTGTATAGAGCTTGCCCGTTGGATGGCAACCGAAATGGGGTTACAGGTCCGCTTTGTCAGCATGAACTTTCAGGAGGCCCAACAGGCTGTCCTGAATGGTTCTGCCGATATCATCACCAGTCTCTTTTACAGCGAAAACCGGGCTGTTTTATTCAGTTTCAGCGATCCGATTGTTGATGTTCCGGCTTCAATTTTTGTCAAGGCGGATCGTCCTGATATAACTGGCGTAAAAGACTTGAACGGTAAGCGGATCGCCATTCAGCGTGGTGACTATGCCAAGGAGTTTCTTGAGGCACAGGGGATCAAGTTTGAGCTTGTTGCCACTGATAATTTTTCTCAAGCCACCGATGCGGTAATTGTCGGGCGGGCTGATGCCCTGATTGGTGACGAACAGATTGTACTGTACCATCTGTACAGCAACCGTCTGACTGCCCAGGCCAAAAAAATTGGCGATCCTCTCTATGTGGGCAAGAACTGTATGGCCAGCAGAAAAGGTAACCCTTTGCTCGCCTCAATTATGGTTAAAAGCCTTTTACACGCCCGTGAATCAGGAGTCATTGAGGGCATCAGTCGTAAATGGCTTGGGGCCGGAGTGGAGACAAGTGCGAAAGGGCTTCAGTGGATAGTTCCGTATGTATTCCATATTATACTTGTTGTTGCCTTGGTTGTGGTGCTGATGTTGATCTGGAGCTTCCAGTTGCGCCGCAAGGTGGAGGAAAAAACCAGAGAAATAGTGGATGGTAAGCAGAAGCTTCGTACTCTGGTGGATCAGCTGAGCCTGACCAACCATCAGCTTGAAGAAAAAGCCCTGGCTGTGGAAGAAGAGGCTACCCGTCGTCGCCTGATTTTTGAACAGTCTAGGGACGGTATCGTAGCGATTGATGCAGATGGCAAAGTTTACGAGGCAAACCAGCGATTTGCCGAGATGCTTGGATATGAGCACGAAAAACTTCTGGAAATGCATGTCTGGGATTGGGATGCGCACCTGAAGTGTGAAGATATACAGTTGATGATAGAAAAGATTGGCAGTGATGGGGAGCTGTTTGAAACCCGTCATCGACGTAAAGATGGTACGGTTTATGATGTCGAAGTTTCATCAAGTGTCTGTTGCTGGTCTGGTAGGAAGCTGATTTACTGCTCCTGTCGGGACATTACAGATAGAAAATTCCATGAGGCAGATCTGTTGGCAGCTCGTAAGGCAGCAGATGCAGCTAATCAGGCCAAGAGCGAGTTTCTTGCGAATATGAGTCATGAGATTCGCACGCCAATGAATGGTGTTTTAGGAATGGCTGAACTGCTCGGATACACCGATCTGAATCCTAAGCAGGAAGAGTACCTGACCTGTATTAAGCACTCGGGTGATAGCCTGCTCTCGCTGATCAATGATATCCTTGACCTCTCCAAAATTGAGGCCGGCAAGATGGAGTTGGAGTTTTCTGATTTTTCGCTGCGACGGGCCATCAACGATATTGTTAATACACAGCTAACCCTGATCCACAAAAAACAGCTGCAACTACAACTTGACCTAGCAGATGACCTGCCAGCGGTTGTCCGGGGAGATCAACTGCGCTTTAAGCAGATTCTGCTTAACCTGTTGAGCAACGCAATCAAGTTTACTGAACAGGGTAGCATCTGTATTACCCTGCAATTGCTGCAGCAACAGCAATTTGAAGTTCTTGTTAGGCTGAATATCAGAGATACCGGTATCGGCATGACGTACGAAGAACAGCAAAAGGTTTTTGCCCCGTTTTCACAGGCTGACAATTCAATCACCCGCAAGTTTGGTGGTACTGGCCTGGGACTTGCCATTTGCCGACAGTTGGCTGAGCTCATGGGAGGCAGAATTTCTGTTGTCAGTGCGCAAGGACAAGGGAGCTGCTTCAGCCTTGACCTGGCGTTTGGGGTGAGTAGTCTGTCAACAGCCCAGTTGACTGATGAAAATATCCTTCTCGATCAGCAGTTGTGGTCGCGTGAAAACTTGACAGTCTTGGTGGCTGAAGACAACAGCATGAACCAGAAGTTTATTATCGGTTTGTTAAACAAGCTGCACATTGCTTCTGAAGTGGCAGGCAACGGTAGTGAGGCCGTGCAGCGTTGGCGGCAGGGGGGCGTTGACCTGATTTTAATGGATATCCAGATGCCGGAAATGGGTGGCATCGATGCCTTGCAGCTGTTACGGAAGGAAGAACAACCTGGTTCTTACACTCCGGTGATCGCTTTGACCGCCTACGCTCTGCGAGGTGACCGGGAGTGGTTGATTGATGCCGGGTTTGATGGTTACTTATCTAAGCCGCTATGCCTGAGGTCTCTGGTCACGGAGCTGGAGCGTGTGCTTGATTCATGATGACACACGTTTGTTGCCGGTTTAATGTTGTGCTGCTTGAGCTCCCTGCTATTCTGCTAGCTCAAGTTCCTTTGGGGTAATACGGGAGCATGAAGATAGCTACCCTGTTTTTATGAGGTGTCTTATGAAAATCAGATTTTTATTCGTATCTGGTGCAGTTGTGGTCGCTTTGGTAATGGCTATGATCATTGCTTTTTTTGCTTATATGACGATAAGCGTGCGTGGCAAGTTCAACGAGATGATTGATCGGGATGTCGTTGTTTACGGCAACCTGCATGAAATGTTGTCTCATGGTCTGCAAGGGGAACAGGCTTTACGTAATATCATCATGAACCCTCAGGATGATAAGGCAAAGGCTAACTTTGAAAAGGCTGCAAAGGACTTTGAAAAAGCCTTGGAAATAACCGGCAAGGCCGTCATTGTGCAAGGCAAGCTCCCGTTGGATAGCATTACGGCAAAATGGAAAGCGATTGTGCCGGCCCGTGACGAGGTGCGAAAGCTTGGAGAATCGGGTGATTTAAATGGCGCTATTGCATTGCTTAAGAACAAAGAAACACCGCTTTGGCGAGACCTTAAAGACGATCTGCAGAAGGCGGTTAAAATTAAGGATAAAGGCTTTGCTGAAAAAAACAGACAGTTTTCTGCCTGGTTGAATATACTCATGTATAGCTTGGGAAGCTTTCTTGTCTGTGTTGCCATAGGGATGTTGCTTCTATTTAAGGTAGCCAATGACCGAGTGCTGAAGCCTTTGCAAACTATGGTTGCAGTAGCCTCTGATTTGGCTCATGGTGAGGGAGATCTGACTGCCCGCTTGAATATTTATCGAGATGATGAGATTGGTGACGCATCTGGTTTTATCGATAATTTTATTGAGAAGGTGCAGCATAGTATTGTGACAGCGAAAGAAACGGCTACTGAGACAGCAGTTGCCAGTCAGGAGCTGTCACATATTGCCGCTAATCTGAGTAGTACTGTCCAGCAACAAGCACAAATCGTTTGTGAAGGGGCAGCATTAACCCGTGAGGTCGGGCAAAACCTTGATCTTACCGAAGAAATGGCAATTAACACCACTGAGACCATCGAGGCAACGCGTGATGTTATGGCTCAGTTTGTGAATAATTTAAATACTGCTGGCGCTACCATTATTACTGAATCTGACAAGCAGCGCCAATTGGCAGGCCGAATGCAAGAGCTGTCTTCAAACGCCGGTAAAATACGCGAAGTGCTGGATATTATTTCAGATATAGCTGACCAGACTAATTTGCTGGCATTAAATGCCTCTATTGAAGCTGCCCGGGCCGGTGAGTTAGGTCGCGGTTTCGCTGTGGTGGCAGATGAAGTGCGCCAATTGGCCGCGAAAACACAGAGTTCTCTTTCTCAAATCAATCAGGATGTTACTACTGTGGTCTGCGGGGTAGAAAAATTGTGTGACGAAAGCGAGGAAAGTTCTCGCAGGATGGCGGATATTGCTGAGTCAACTCGTGGTCTGATTGATACCGCCGGTGATTCGGGAGAACGCTTGTCTGGTGCTGTCTCTATCTCGTCAGACTTGGTAAAGAAGAGTACCTTTATTGCAACCCGTACCAAGCAATTGATGGAACAGATGGCGCAGATGAATCTGGTTTCTGAACAGAACAGATCAGTAGCACATGAAGTTGAAGAGGTTTCTGCTGCGATGGCCCAAAAATCTGAGGGACTACGTGAAAATTTAGGGCGATTTAAGTGCTAAAGGGCCGCTTTCATGATTGATCCGTTATTAAAGTCCTACACCAGTGACCTTGCGGTGCTGTGTGTGGAGGATGATCCGGTCGGTGCGGCCATCATCCATAAAATGCTGGAGCCGCTCTTTGGACATGTCTATAGTGCCTCAAACGGAGCAGAGGGGGTGCGGGAGTTTCATCAGCAGCAGCCGGATCTGATCGTCAGCGACCTGATGATGCCGGTTATGGATGGCATCAGCATGCTCAGGGAAATTCGTAAAAGCAACCAGAAGACACCGGTTCTGTTGATGACCGCTTCGCTGGAGCATGTTCATCTGGTTGAGGCGATTAATCTCGGGGTTTCAAAGTTTCTGGCAAAGCCGCTGCGGGTTGATGCGTTGCAGCGGGCGCTGTTTGCCGTTACCCGAGAGCTGTATCTGGAAAGGGTTGCCGAGCAGGCCCGGCAACAGGAAGTGGAGCTGCTGCAGTACCGCAATCGTTACCACTCCCTGCAGCAGGAACTGGCGCAGGCCAAGGAACGCCATATTGTCAACAATCTGTTTGAGACGCAGTATCTTCAACATGCTGATCATGGTGGCTGGCTGGTGGACCTGCTGCAGCAACCCCGTGATATCATGTCGGGTGACAGCTATTCGGTTGTCAGGACGAATGACAATACCCTGTTGCTGTTTCTGGCAGATGCCATGGGACATGGTCTGTCCGCCTCGGTTACTTCCATGCTGGCCACTGCTTTCTTTAACTATGCGGTACAGGGTTACAGCTCTGGAGAACTTGAATTCGCGGCTTTGGCCACCAGCGTCATGAACTTTGCCGCCCAGAATCTGCTGGAGGATGAGGTGTTCAGCGGGCTGGTGCTTGAACTGGACCCGCAGCGTAAATCAGTGCAGCTTGCCAGCTGCGGCATGCCGGCTCTGCTGCTGGCGCGTAACGGCAGGGTTGAACGGATACGGGGGGCAAACCCGCCGGTTTCCGCTTTTCTGCCGCCGTTGCAACTGCAGCGGATCAATCTGGATGGCGTAAGCGATATCCTGCTTGCAACCGATGGGCTGGGGGATGCGGGGACCCGGGAAGGCGGGGCGTACCGTGAACGTCTGAGCACGGATCTGCTCACTACTGCCACCACCCGTGAACTGTTTGCACAGTATAGCTGTCAGAGCGATGACAGTCAGAACGATGACGATATCACGATTGTCAGACTGATTGCCGTGGCTACAGAAGGACAGCGCTATTGTTTTACGGCACCACCGACACTGGCAGGCCTCTCATACTTGCAAACTCAGGCCAGTCAGCAGCTGGAAGCTGCAGGGGCAGCCGGCGAACGCCTGGACAACCTGGAACTGGCGCTGAGTGAGGCGCTGTTGAATGCCTTTGAACATGGTTTTTTGAGGATGGGGGCGGACAAACCACGTCTGATGCAGGATGATGCGTATGACGGGCTGGTGATGGCGGCAGCACCGGAGCAAGGGGTGGAAATCAGCCTGGAGCTGATACTTGTACCACGGATGGGCCGTTTACAGGTGTGGCTGGAGGTGGCAGACCCCGGTTCCGGTTTTGAGGTGCCAAACCGGTGTGACCGGCATGACCGGAAGTCGGCTGCCACGGCAACTGCAGGACGGGGATTCATGATAATGCAGCGTTCGGTTGATCTGGTCAGGTACAATCCTGCCGGAAACCGGCTGTTGTTGATGCAGATGTTCGATGTTGAAACTACGCAAAACTAAAGGAGCTGGTTATGGAGATCAGGACCGTTGGAAGTCATGAGCTGGTTGTCAGTGGCACGATCAAGACCATTAACGACAGTATTTCCGTGCGTGAGGCCTTGCAAAAGCTGCATGATGGCGGAGTAACGGCCATTACCCTGCGGATTGAGGATTCTTTTGCGTTGCCGTCGGCAGTCATCGGCTATCTGATGAAGCTGGTCAATCGTGAAAAAGTCAAACTGACCCTGCTGGCAGGTGACAAACGTTTGTGTGAGTTGCTGGAAGAACTGCAACTGACCGATCTCTTTGGTGTGTCTTTGACTACCCGTTAGCAGCCTGGGCTTGATGCATGTCCGGTAGACGTGGGCTTTTCCCGATTTTGTTTGTGTTTGCAGCTGCCGGGCTGTTTGGCAGTCTGCTGTTGCATTTGAACAGTGTAGACAAACAGCAGCAGCGTTACAAACAGCATACCGAGATGCTGGAAATGTCGTACCGGGCTGCGCTGCATACCTATCGGGTCGCCACTGAAATTTATCTGCGTGACACAATCCGTCAGCCGGATGTTTTGGCTTTGTTTGCGCGGGCCTGGCAAACGGATCTGACCGGAAAAGCGAGACTGAGACAGCAGCTGCATGACAGGTTGCGAGGATCATATCAGGAACTCTGGCAGCATCGTTTGCGGCAGTTGCATTTTCATCTGCCTGACGGTGAGAGCTTTTTGCGGTTTCATCAGCCTGATCGTTTTGGCGACAAACTGTTTGACGTACGTCCCTCGGTAAGGATTGCCAATACTGCGCTTCATGATGTGACGGGGTTTGAGGCCGGACGAATTATCGACGGATTTCGCTATGTCACACCACTGCGCTACCAAGGACTGCATATCGGTAGCGTTGAAACCAGTATTCCGTTTAAATCGGTTCAGACGGCCATGACAGAATATGCCGCTGACCGTGAATATCAGTTTATGGTGCACGCAGAGCTGATTCAGGAACGTCTGTTTCCTGATTTTCGTTCTGTCTATGCCCCATCCCCTCTGTCTGAAGCCTACCTGATTGAAAACCCCGGCCGCAAGCATCCTGATACTGCCGTTCCGCTTTCGACAACAGCAACAGCTATTGCTGAAAGGCTACGCCGGGATACTGAAACTATGCAGCGGATGGCCCGTAACGAGGCCTTTTCAGTCGGTCTCATTCAGGCAGGTAGTGGTTACGTGGTCTCATTTTTGCCAATCAAAGAGGTGACCGGCGGTAAGGGGGGCTATTTGGTCAGTTACGTCAAAGAACCACTGGTTACCACTATTAAGCGCAGTTTTGTGTTTGAATTGCTGGGGTTTGCCGGATTACTGGGGTTTGCCTTCTGGCTGTTGTTGCGCTGGCGGGGTAGTCTGGCCCAACTGGCAGAACAGTCTGCCAAGCAACAGTACGAGGAACTGCTCCTGATACAGCAAGAGGCCATTGAACATGGTGAGAGAACCCGTATCTCCCGCGAATTGCATGATGGCATCGGCCAGGCCTTACATGCGGTGTTGTTACGTCTGAAGCTGCTGCTAGGAACGATCGAGCCGGGTAGAGGTGCCGAACGGATTGCAATTGGCGAGTTGATCCAGGATATTCAGAATGCCTCGGCAGAGCTGCGCAATCTGGTGATTTCACTGCGCCCGTTGCCGTTGTCTGGTATGAAGATCGATGAAGCGGTTCAATGGCTGTGCAATAACCTGGAAAAAGACGGCGGTGTATCACTTTTGTTGCAGATCGCCGGTGATTTCGATAATGTCAGTGACCAGTGCAGTCTAGTACTATTCCGGGTCTGCCAGGAAGGGCTTACCAATATCCTGAAACATGCTGCGGCTAAACGGGTCCAGGTCTCGCTGCAACGCCAGGATGCTACCGTTGTGCTTACCATTTGCGATGATGGTTCTGGTGGTGCGCAGCCGGTTGGCACAAGTGGCTCAGGTCTGGCAATCATGCGAGAGCGGGTTGGACTTGCCGGAGGTCGTCTGCTAATAGAATCGCCTGCCGGGCAGGGGACGAGAATTTTTGTGGAGTTGCCATGTCATTGATCCGATTGGTCATTGCAGATGATCATGCCATATTTCGCCAAGGGTTACGCTCCTTGGTCGCCATGGCGGACGACTGTGAAATAGTTGGCGAGTGCAGCCGTGGTGACGAGGCGCTGGAGCTGATTCGGCAACTGCGGCCGACGGTTGCGGTTCTGGATATCTCAATGCCCGGCCTGGATGGCCTTTCAGCCGTAGCAGCTCTGCGGCGTGAGGGGGACCTCACCCCGGTGGTAATCCTGACTACCCACGACGATCCGTTGATGCTGGAGCGTGCCAAGTGCAGCGGGGCTAACGGCTACGTCAACAAAGAGTTCGCCTTTGAGCAACTTCTGTTATCCCTGCGGAAGGTTGCAGACGGCACTGTCTTGCTGGAAGAGAGTGCCCCTGCCACCTCCTCAACGGCATTAACCGACCGGGAACGCGAGGTGATCAGGCTGGTGGCTTGCGGCATGAGTAGCCGTCTGATAGGTGAAACACTGGGTATCAGCAACAAGACCGTGGATAACCATCGCACCAATATCATGGGCAAGCTGCATATCCATACCACGGCCGAGCTGGTGCGCTATGCCGTTAAGCTGGGGTTGGGGTAAGAGGCCGTGTCTGTCACAGGGAAAAAGGTGGCGACGTCTATGCATACCATGCCTGTCTCAGCACTGGATCTGAAGTTGGCCCGTGTCTGTGAGCTGTGTCCGGTCTGCCGTCATGCCCGCAAGCAGCAGCAGGGGCTTGCCTTCAGGTTGGTGAAGGGGATTGAGCAGGATATCTGTCCCTTCTGTCGGGCCTATGAACGGGTGCATGGCAGAAAAGCCCATCAACAGAAGCAATAACTGCTGGACGGGTCTCAGGAGATGAGGCTGCTCAGCGCACATGCCGTGTCAATGAACCGGTTGCTTGCACTGGTATCCGCCATGATTATTACCTCTGCATACGGTGCAGAACTGCCTCCCTGTCCGGCATCACCCAACTGTGTCTGCAGCCAGGCAAAAGACAGCCACCGGATCGCTCCGTTTTCAATCAAGGGGGACCCTGACCAGGCCTTGAGGCGCCTGCATGCTCTGTTGCTGGAACGCTCAGATACCACTGTGATTGCCGTTGATCAGGATCTGATCAAGGTTGAATTCAGAACCCTGCTGGGATTTGTGGATGACGGCGTGTTTCTGCTGGATCGGGAGCTGGCAGTGATCCATCTCCGTTCGGCTGCACGCCTGGGCTATTGGGATCTGGGTAAAAACCGGCGGCGTATGGAAGAAATCAGGCGGCAGTTTGAACAGCCGTAAGGGGGTGGTTTGACTGAAGACAGGTGGATGTAAAACTGCCATGATAGACAGCCTGCCACCATCCGCCATAGTTACCCGTCCCCGTCTGTTGTTTGTTGATGATGATCCGGGGGTACTGGCTGCCGTGACCCGTTTTATGCGGCGTTACCGGTTTGAGGTGAAAACCGCTCTGCATGGCCAGGTGGGCTTGCAGGAGTTGCAACAAAACGGGCCGTTTCATGTGGTAATTTCAGATTTTCGTATGCCCGGCATGACCGGAGAGATGTTTCTCGGTAAGGTTGCCGAGCTGGCTCCGAATACCCGTAGGATGATCCTTTCGGCATATGCGGATAGTGACCTGCTGCTGGCAGCCATCAATGCCGGACGGGTTCACCGCTACCTGACAAAGCCGTGGGATTCTCAGGAACTGTTGACGATCATTCGTGAGCTGATTGACGAATACCAGCAGGTCGTACTACGGAATGACCAGGTTCAGCTGCTTTCGGATACCAACCAACAACTGGAAACCAGCCTCCATCAGCATACCTCGGAAATGGAGGCCCAGGGCCGCCGGCTCCAGGAGTCAAATCGTCGACTTTCCCTGCTTTCCGCCCATCTTGAAAAAGTACGAGAGGATGAGCGCCGATCAATTGCCCGTGATATTCATGACGATCTGGGACAAACCTTAACAGCTATGCATCTTGAAATAACAGCCATGCTGCACGCTGACAACGTAATTGACCTGACGCCTCGCCTGTGTGATCTGAAAAAACAGGTTGACGCAGCTATTGGCACGGTGCAACGGATCATCTCGACAATGCGTCCTCAAGTACTGGAGGAACTTGGCCTTGAAGCGGCATTGGAAAGTTTAGCCCAAGAGGTGCGAAAGCGTACCAACATTACGTGCGTGACCTCCTGCACGTTGGCAGGAGAGCCTATTTCCCAAGAGGTCGCCTCTTGTCTGTACCGTGTGGCACAGGAGTCTCTCACCAATGTATTCCGCCACTCCAAGGCAACTAAGGTGCTATTGACAGTGCGGCGTCGGGATGGATGGTTGCAGCTACAGATCAGGGACAACGGGGTGGGCGTTTCAGAAGCACAAACCGCTGCCTCAAATGCTTTTGGAGTGATGGGAATGAGAGAGCGTGTTGCCCGCTGTGGAGGTAGCTTCAGTATCAGTCCCCGGGTTGGCGGTGGAACCATTGTGGAGGCGCAGGTGCCTGAAAAAGTAGAGGAGGCAGGTCTGTGAAGCGGCTGTTACTCGTTGACGATCATGCCATGGTGCGCAAAGGACTGGTGAGTATTCTTTCCGTACTCCAGGAAGATGGCATGCTGCTGAGCTGCGATGAGGCCGGATCCGGAGAGGACGCCTTGGGGCTGCTCAAACAGTATAGGTACGACCTCGTTGTCCTTGATATAGCAATGCCGGAGCTTGGAGGGCTGGAGTTGCTGTCAATTATTCATGAGAACTGGCCAACACTACCGGTGCTTATGCTCTCCATGTTTCCTGAAGAACAATTTGCCCTGCGTTCCTTAAAGCTGGGAGCTTCGGGGTATCTGACCAAAAAGGAGGCTGCTGATGAGTTGTTACTGGCGGTGGGTCAGCTTTTAAAAGGTAAGCGCTACCTGAGTCAGAGTCTTTCCACTAGTCTCATCAACCAGGCCCTTGCCAGCGGTGATAACAGCCGCCCCTCCCATGCGACACTCTCTAACCGCGAATTTCAGATCCTGCGTAGCCTGGCAACAGGCAAAAGCCTTAAGGCAATTGCGCTTGACCTGGAACTGAGTATCAAGACAGTCAGTACCTATAAAGCCCGTCTTTTCGCAAAACTGGGTTTTCATAACGATGTTGACTTGATCGCATACGCCAACAATCATCAGCTTACTTGAAGCGCAGCTATCCTGGCTCCTCAATATTCCCTCCTGCTCTTCCTTCCTGCTGCATCTGACAGCAATCCTTTATTGTAGGATCATTCTTACGGTCATTTTGTCAGTGTCTGTTGTACTCCGACAGCTATTTTCCGAATTGTTTCCTGTTCTTTCCCGAGGCATGCTGATAACGACAGCAGACCGTTCTATCCTGCGAAAGGGGCAGTCTCATGGTGAAGATACTGCTGATTGATGATGACAGGCGTTTCAATAGCCAACTGAAGTCACATGTGGCTGAGTACTACCCCTGCCTCAGTATGGTTGCCTGTGCAGATCCTCTGGAAGCCCTGTTACTGCTCAGAATAGAAAAATATGACCTGCTTTTGATTGATTATGAAGTGCCTCCTTTTGATGGGCAAAAGTTGTTGCAGTATGCCATTCAGGCCGGTGTTGAACGCAACAGAATTGTGCTGCTTTCAGGTCATGATGCAGCATTTCTGCATAAGGTCTGTCCTTCCGGTCGTTGTCTGGCTGTATTGAATAAATTTGAAGCGGCCCAACGTGAAGTGCTGGATATGATTTTGTCATCTCTTAATGACAAAGCAGAAAAGGCCATGTCTCACGACAGTATTGTACCGCAGATATAGTGCTTGTCCTGTTTTGCGACGAAGTGTTGTGACCGCCGAACCGTTTTATCTGTCTCAGAGTACGCACAGGCTGTGATTGAATCGTGTCATTTTCAATCAGAAACCATGGAGGTTGCTCTTGTGAACAGTTCTGAAAAATGTGGCGCAACATCTGCAGGGGAACCGCCCTGCTGGGAACAGTTGCAGGAACTGCGAGATCTCTTTCAGGAAGAAGTGCTACGCGGCCTTGAAAAGGATCGTATTCTACTCCAGCAGGATAAAATGGCCTGTATCGGCCAGCTTGCAGCTGGCGTAGCCCATGAGATAAACAACCCGATGGGGTTCATTATGAGCAACCTGGGTAGTCTTAAAGAGTACGTTGAGAATTTGACCCAGTATATTCAGGTGCTTGAAGTGATGCTTGATCGTTTTTGTCCCCCTGAGCAGAAGGGGCATGTAGGGGTTTTGCGTGAGCGGCTCGACATTGCCTTTATCTGTGATGATGTAGGCTCTCTAGTACGGGAGTCACAGGACGGGGCCAACCGAGTCAAGCAGATTGTGCTTGATTTGAAAGACTTTGCCCGGATTGATGAAAACATGGTGAGAGAGTCTGATCTTAACCAGTGCATTCGCCGTACCACCAATATCGTAAAAAATGAACTCAAGTACGTTGCACAACTTGATCTGCAGTTGGGAGATCTGCCACCAGTGTACTGTAACAGTCAGCAGATTAATCAGGTTGTCACCAACCTGCTGGTAAATGCAGCTCAGTCAATCACAGGAACAGGCACCATTACAGTAAAAACATGGCACGAACAAAGCGAGGTGCTGATTCAGATCGCAGATACCGGATCCGGCATTTCCCCTGAAATTGTTAAACGTATCTTTGAACCGTTCTTTACTACCAAGCCGGTCGGCAAGGGAACCGGTCTGGGGCTCACCATTACCTATGACATTATCAGGAAACATAACGGATCAATTACCGTTGAAAGTGAGCTAGGAAGGGGAACAACCTTTACGGTGCGTCTACCGATTAATCAGAGAGAGGAGGATGTATGAAAGCTGATACCCGGATCCTGCTGGTTGATGACGAACAGTCTGTTCTGAATGCCCTGCATCGATTTTTCAGGCGTTCCGGCTACCAGGTGATCAGCTGTACATCCGGTCGTGATGGATTGACTTTACTTGAATCATCAGAACCGTTTCAATTGGTCATTTCTGACTACCGCATGCCGGAAATGAACGGTGTTGAATTTTTGAAGGCGGTGCGAATCCGTTGGCCAGACACGGTGCGCATGGTCCTGTCAGGCTTTGCCGACACCAGTGCCATTATTTCTGCCACCAATGAGGGGAATATCTACAAGTTCATTCCAAAACCCTGGGATGAGGAGTTTCTTTTGCAATCAGTACAGGAGGCCATCGAGATTCACGCCGCAAACAGGCGTTCAAAGGAACAACTACAGGCTCTGAGCGAGTCAATAGACTGCCTTGATCTGCTGCACACAAAAAATCTGAATAATCAGACTATTACTATCTCTGCGTATCATACACTGCTGGATCAGATGCCGGTGGGGCTGATCGGTATTGACCGGAACTCTGAAGTTGTCAGCATGAATGAACGTGCCAGGCTGATACTGGGATTATCCGTTGCTCCGCTGGGTGAATCGGCTACCTCTGTATTGAACGGCATTTACGATGCAGTACTGCGTCACTATATCCCGAAGCAGGAGAACTGCATTATTACGGTTAATGAAAAGCAGATCAGGGTGCTGACCAAATTCCTGCAGGAAGGGAAGTCGGATGGCGTAATGCTGATACTGGTTCTGCTGGAAGAGGGGGGCTGACCATGGAGGTTGTGGCAGACAGCGTAGACCGCATTGAGACAACGGTCTTACTGGTTGATGATGAACCCAATATCCTCCAGGCACTTCAGCGCCTGTTACGGCGGGAAACCTTCAGGATTGTTACGGCAGCATCTGGAACAGAGGCTTTGCAACTACTTTCTCAGCTACGTGGTGTTGCGGTGATTCTTTCTGATATGCGGATGCCAGCTATGAATGGTGCAGAATTTCTGAAACGATCCCGTGAGTTTGCGCCGGAATCGGTCAGGATGCTCTTGACCGGTTATTCTGACATAAGTGACGCCGTTGATGCCGTTAACCAGGGGGGGATTTCCCGTTACCTGAGCAAACCCTGGAATGATACGGATCTGCTCCAGGCAGTGCGCATTGCTGTGGAAAGCTACTCGTTGAGCTATGAAAACAAGCGGCTGCAAGAACTGGTCAGCAGGCAGAACAAAGAACTGCAAGACTGGAATCAGAACCTGAAAGAGCGTGTCCTGCAGCAGACCGCCGCTATACGCCAGAAGAATGAAGAACTGCATAATTTCATTAAACAGCAGAAAGAGGCCTTTCAGAGTTTGATCAGTTCGTTTGGTTCGCTGGTTGAGATGCGCGGAGCCAGGAGCAGGCAACACGCAGCCAATGTGGCAAAACTCTCGGTGCTGGTTGCAGGCGAGATGGGGCTTGCTAAGGATGATCAGGAGATTATCCGTACTGCCGCTATGCTGCATGATATTGGGGAGATAGGGCTTTCAGAACGGATTACACTGGTTAGCCCCGAGTCACTTTCGCAGGATGATTTTGTTGAATACTCTCAACACCCGATCCGGGCCCAGCTGCTGATAGATCCGATTGAAGAATTGCGGCCGGCAGGTGTTCTGATCAGGCATCATCACGAGATGTTTAATGGTAACGGTTTTCCGGATCATCTGGCAGGCGATGAGATTCCGCTCGGAGCGAGAATCATTGCGTATGCAGATCTGATGGATCGTGCTGCCCGCCAATGTTCGGGCAATGTGGCTGAGCAGGCGCTCCAGTGGACTGATATCCATGTCGGAAAGGCGCTTGACCCTGCACTGCGTACGCTGTTTCGCAAGTTTACCAAGTATGTCTACCTACCTCCTCCCAGGTTCAGTGGCGGTCTGGAATCCGGGGAGCGGGATGTCAAACTGGACGACCTGGAACCTGGCATGACGCTGGCGAGGAGTATCTACAGCGGCAGCGGAATACTGCTGTTGCATGTTGGCGTTACCCTTGGTGCCAAACATATTGGTGCCTTACGGCGCTATTTTGAGCTCGATCCAACGGATGAACCGATCTGTATCCTGCGGAAGGGGCGGACAACAGCCGGAGTAATGGTCTGAGAGGTGGAGGCTATGTCTGACACAATTTTACTGGTAGATGATGAACCTTCGGTGCTTTCTGCCATAACCAGGGCGCTGCGGGGCGAACCATATGAGGTGGTGAGTGAGTTGAGTGGTGAGCTGGCATTGGAGCGGATGGCGGCACAGCCATTTAAAGTGGTGCTCTCTGATGAACGGATGGCCAGGATGCAAGGCTCAGAGTTTCTTGCCATTGCACGAAGCAGGTACCCGGGTACGGTGCGGATTCTGTTGACTGGTCATGCCACGCTGGACGCGGCCATACGGGCTGTTAATGACGGCGGAATTTACAAGTTTCTGACCAAGCCTTGGCAGGATAATGATCTGAAACAGGCTATTCGTGATGCCCTGCTGAAACATGATACCGAGCAGGAGGCCTGGCGTCTTTTCGGGCTACTCCAGCAGCAGCATGACATGGATGACCTGGAGAAGCTGCATCCAGGGATCAGCCGACTGGAGCGGGATCAGGAGGGTAACCTGATGCTGCCGGAACTTTCCGATGATGCGCTTAATGATCTGCGCAGGCAGTGCGAGAAGGCCTTTCTGGATCTTGATCCTGCCTCAGATTCTGCCTCAGATCCTGCTGATATGGTGCGTGGTATGTTCCTGCATGGAATTAGAAACTAACAGCAAGAAAACAATGAAAACGATACTGATTATAGATGATCACACCATGTTCCGTCAGGCGTTACGTTCGATGTTGATGGAGCGGATGCCTGCCGGCACGATCACCTGTGATGATGCTGGCAGTGCTGCTGCAGCCCGGGACAAGCTTGCTCATCAGGACTTTGATCTCATTGTTCTCGATATCGGCATGCTTCACACCAATGGTATGGAGTTACTGCCTGAGCTGAAATCCTGCTACCCGGCGCTGCCCGTGCTTATGTTGAGCATGTATCCTGAAGAACAGTTTGCCTTGCAGACTTTGAAACTTGGCGCAAGCGGTTACTTGACCAAACAGGAGGCTGCTGATGAATTGTTGACGGCCATTGAAAAGTGCCTGGCAGGAGAACGGTATCTGAGTAGCTCTTTTTCATCTTTGCTGATCAGCCAGGTCTTACAGCACTGTAAAGCTGAGGAGCTACCCCATACACGGCTATCTCGAAGAGAAATGGAAATATTCAGGCTGCTTGCCAGGGGATATATGTTGAAACGGATTGCCAACGACCTCGGCTTGAGCATCAAAACAGTCAGTACTTACAAGGTCCGGCTCAGCGCCAAGATGGGCTTCAAGGATAACGCGGCTCTGATCCGTTATGCTGTGGCTTATCAACTGAACTGATATAGCGTCGATATTCATTGATAGATATGAGTAAAATACCCACCGGGTCCAAACTGTCTTAAAGAGAAGAGTGTCCTGATGTCCCAGAAACCTGACCGGTTATTTGATGTCGTACAGTGGCAGCAGGTCTTTGAAAGTGCAGATTTTTGCCTTGCCCTTTCTGATGTGGCTACAGAGCGGTTTGTTTCGGTAAATTCCGCTTTTGCCACCCAACTGGGATATCAACCTGAAGAGCTGGCAGATGCTTCAATTTTCACGATATACGCGCCTGAAGTCCATGATCAAGTCCGTGAGCTGCTTGTTGACCTTGATAGGAAAGGCCATATTGTTTACGAGTCAATTCATATCCGTAAGGATGGTAGTCGCTTTCCTGTACGAGTTGAGGCGACAATCTTCAGAGACAGCCACGGTTGTACTGCTTTTCGAGTTTCAACAAGTACTGATATATCTATTCAGCGTATGCAGGCGGAGCGTTTTATTAGATATATGCGTTGCCAAAATGCTCAACTGAAACTGTATGCTGCTGGCTATAGCTGCTGTAACGAGCTGCTTGATTCTGCGCTCGAAGAAGCTGTTGCACTGACAGAAAGTTGTGTCGGCTACATATTTATCTATGAAGAGGATTCCCGTCTCCTGACTTTGTATGCCTGGTCGCATGCTGTGGCATCATCCTTCACAGCGCAGGTGGAGCGAGGGGTCTGGGAGCTGGATGGGATCGGGCTGTGGGGCGAGGCAATCCGGCAGCGTAAGCCGATTATCACCAATGACTATGTTGCTGACAATCCGTTAAAAAAGAACTTCCCGGAGTGTTCTCTGCTGCTTGAGCGATATGTTAGTTTGCCGATCATGCGCAGCAACAGAATTGTCGCCCTGGTCGGAGTTGGCAACAAGGAACAACCCTATACTGAAGATGACGTCCGGCAGTTGCAGCTGTTCATGGGCGGTTGCTGGAATGTACTGGAACGGCTAAAGGCCAGAGATGAGTTAATGGCGGTTAAAGAGCTTGCCGAGTCGTCAGCCAGAGTCAAAGGCGAGTTGCTTGCCAACATCAGCCATGAGTTACGTACGCCGTTAAACGGTATTTTGGGTGGTACACAGCTGATGGCACTTACCGATCTGACACCAGAACAGCAGACATATCTTGAGATGATTGAGGTCTCTTCTGCCCATGAATTGAGTTTGATTACATCGTTACTTGATCTGGTTAGTTTGGAGTCAGAAGGGATACAGGTGGCAGAACAACTGTTTTCCCTAGTAGTTGCAGTAGAGGACGTAATCAAGCATTACCGGTCGGTAGCCTCTGAAAAGGGGTTGCGATTGTTACTTGATATCGCCCCGTTGACACCCGAGCAAGTGATTGGTGATAGCGTACGTATCAGGCAGATACTGCATAGCCTTGTCGGCAACGCAATCAAGTTTACTGATCAAGGCGACGTTATTGTTAATCTCTCCGTTGTGGTAGAAGAAAACGGCGCGGCGTTAGTCCGGTTGACTGTTAGTGACACAGGCGTTGGCATTGCTGCAGAGCAGCAAAAACTGATCTTTGATATTTTAACTCAGTCAGATATGTCAAATACCCGCCAGCATGGAGGGCTTGGTTTAGGGCTTGCTATTTGCAATCGATTGGTAGCGGCATTAGGTGGGAGGATCTGGGTTGAAAGCACACTATCTTTGGGTAGCACGTTTAAGGTGGAGTTGCCGATTATTGTCGTTACTAACGAACGGCAGTGGACGCAGGATTTTTCGGTGCTGTTAGTTGAGAATGATCATTTGAGCGCCCTGACCGCAACCGGGCTGTTACGCAAGATGGGGCTTGCAGTGACAGTGGCTGTAGATGCATACGAAGGGCTTTCAATCTGGCAACGGCAGAGTTTTGATCTGGTCTTGATGGATATCCAGATGCCGAAGTTGAGCGGTTTTGAAGCTGTTCAAAAGATTCGGCAGGTTGAAAATGAACAGGGCAGAAAACGGACACCAGTCGTTGCCCAGGCCGTCTATGCCCGTCGTAACTTTCATGAATCATTTCTAGGGGCGGGCTTTGATGGTTTGATTTCCAAGCCACTGATGCGTGCCGACTTGGAAGAAACGATAAAGCTTTTCTGTAGGTGATTTGTTTTCTTACCCACCCTGAGCCAAAACATGGTGATTGTAGGTCTGGTCTTACATCTGCTCTGCTGTTTCCAGCCTTCTTCTGACGGAGGTTTTCCTAATTGCTTCAAGCCTGTAAACGGTCCATGCTGCAATTACAGCCAGTTCATTTCCATGGACAGGAGACTCATGTGTTAGAAACGCACATTCTGATAGTTGATGATGAACAACATGTGCTGCAGTCTTTGAGCCGGGCACTGCATGCTGAACCATACATTCTGCATTTGGCATCTGGAGCTGAGCAAGGGCTTGACCTGCTGAAACAACAGCCGTGTAAAGTGGTGCTATCCGATCAGCAGATGCCCGGTAGGCAGGGACTTGAATTTATTAGAGAGGTAAAAGAAATACAGCCAAAAGCAGTCTGTATTTTGCTGACCGGAAAAGGCAGTCTTGAACTGTATGAGGAGGCTTTCTTCGAGACTGACGTCTTTAATCTGCTCCTGAAACCATGGGACACTAGACAGTTAAAAGCTGCTGTACGTAGCGCAGTACTGCAGTTTGGTCAGCAGTCAGAACAGAAAGCGACAGACTGGCGGCATTTGCGGTTTCTTAAATGATGTAACGTAAGATTTCCGGGTAACCGAAGAGGAGGTATCTATGAAGAGTATAGTCATATTTGTAACGGTCTGTGCCATGCTGTTGCTACAGTTTGTGCAGGCAACGGCAGCAGATATCCTGGTTATTGGCGTGGCGCCCCATACCAGCGCCCGGATCATTCTTGAGATGTATCAGCCGTTACGTTTACATCTGGAAAAGTCATTGGGGATGCCGGTGGATATTGTCACCGCTACTGATTTCAATGCCTTTGCCAGGCGTGGACTGGCGCAGGAGTTTGATGTTGCAATAACCACAGGGCAGCAGGCCCGACTGTTGCAGGTTGATGCCGGTTATCAGCCCCTGGTGACCTATAAGGCGGACTTCAAGGCGGTCGCCTTGGTGCCGTCAACTGCGCACTACCGCTCAGCAGCGGACCTGAAAGGAAAAACGGCTCTGGGGTTGAGTCCCACATCGCAAGTGACCGTATGGGGGCAGCATTGGCTTGCCGATAATAGCCTGCAGGGGATGCCGATTAAGTATGTCAGCGCCTCTGACAGTGTTGCCCACCTACTGGTGGCTGGTGAGGCTGCAGTCGGTTTTACTTCTCTGGCAAATTATCAGAAACTGCCGCTGGATTTGCGGGGCAAACTACATCTGTTTGCCCAGAGCAAGTCAATGCCCGGACGTGTCTATATGTTGAATAAACGCCGGGCTGCACTGAAGAAGAAGATTGAAGTGGCTTTGCGCGGGTTTGCTGCCAGTGCTGAAGGGAAACAGTATTTCAACTCAAACAAGCTGGAAGGCTACCGTCTGCTCAAACGTGATGAATTGAAAAGCATGGATCATTTTGCTGAAGAAGTGCGCAAAGTGCTGGCCAGCGAAAAATGAAACAGTCGATGCTCTGGCAGACCGTTAGAGGGCGGCTTTTACTGCTTGCCATTGGGGTCGAGCTACTAATGCTGACTCTGCTGGTACTTAACAGCGCCCGCCTCTTGCATGGGGCCATGACCAAGCAGGCGGCATGGCATGCCAAGCAGATTGCACCGGTTCTTAATGCAGCATTGACGGCTCCCTTGGCGCAGCGTGATTTTGCGACCTTGCAGGCTGTACTGGATGAAAGCAGAGCCACAGAGGAGCTGGTCTATCTGGCCGTTAGTGACCGTTATGGTGCGCGGGTTGCCTCCAGCGGTCGGATTGATACTGTTCAACCATCAGTTCAGGCAGGCAGTGCGGTGAAGATGGCGCTGCATCCCTTGTTGCCGCAGTATGTGGTTGCGGTGCCGATCAGTCAGAGCGGTCAGCAACTGGGGGTGCTCCACTTTGGTCTCGACCTTTCCAGAATTTATGAAGCACGCAGCAAACTGATCATGCAGGGGGTCGGCATCGCTGCTGTCGAGCTGGTACTTTCTTCGATCGTACTTTTGCTGATCGGTCTCTGGATGACCCGCCATCTGAGTACACTGACAAAAGTCAGCCTGGAGGTGGCTGCCGGTAACCTGAGCCCAACGGTTCTACCGGAGGGGAGGGATGAACTCGGACAACTGGGAGCTGCCTTCAATACCATGTCTAGCGCCATTTTCGAGCGGGTGCAGGAACTTGACCGTCAGAAGGCGTTGCTGTCTGCCACAATTAATTCAACCACTGATATCATGTTTTTTAAGAATTTACAGGGGGTCTATCTCGGATGCAACCCGGCCTTTATGGAGTTTGTAGGCAGGTCGCGTGAAGATATTGTCGGCTCAACCGATTACGATCTTATGCCCAATGATCAGGCGGAATTTTTCAGGGAGCAGGATCGCCAGATGCTGGCAATCGGCATGCCCCGCAGCAATGAAGAATGGATCAGCTATCCTGACGGGCGCAAGGTGCTGGTAGAGACGAAAAAATCCCCTTTGCGTGATCAACAGGGACAGATTATCGGCTTGATAGGGATCAGCCGTGACATGACTGAGCGCAAGAAGTTGGAAGATGAACTACATCAACAGGCGGCACAGCTGGAACTGGAAATGGCAGAACGTCAGAAGGCGCAGGAAGCATTGCAACTGCGTGCCGGAGGTCTGGAAAGCCTTAATCTGACGCTTGAAAGCCGGGTCCAGGATGAACTCCGTAAAAACCGGGAAAAAGATGCGATTATGCTGCAGCAGGATAAGCTGGCCTCCATAGGGCAGTTGGCTGCAGGAGTTGCCCACGAGATCAACAACCCGATGGGGTTCATCATGAGTAATCTGTCCACGTTGCGGGAATATAGTGCCATCCTGATCCGCTATCATCGCTTTCTTGAACAGCAGCAGATGACCGGAGCCGGATCTTCTGCCGAACAGCAGGCAATTTTAAAAGAGCTGGATATTGCTTACATACTTGAGGATATGCAACCGCTGGTTGACGAATCGCTTGAAGGGGCCGAGCGGGTCAAGCGGATCGTGCAGGATTTAAAGAATTTTGCGCGTGCCGATGAGAATCGCTTTGTGAAGGCCGACCTGAATCAACTTGTTCAGAGCACCATCAATATCGTGCGTAATGAGATCAAGTATGTTGCTGATCTTGAGCTTCACTTGGGCGAAATCCCCGAGATCGTCTGTATCCCACAGCAGATCAATCAGGTTATTACCAATCTGTTGGTAAATGCGGCCCAGGCAATGGATAAACAGGGACAGATTACCATTACTACTCGGCAGGATGGCGACAGGGTGCTGCTGAAGGTACGCGACACAGGTTGTGGTATGACCGATGAGGTCCGCCGCAAGATTTTTGATCCCTTTTTTACTACCAAAGAAGTCGGCAAGGGGACAGGTTTGGGGTTGGCAATCTGTTACGACATCATCCAGAAACACCAGGGAGAGATAGAGGTGGAAAGTAAGTCGGGTGTCGGTACCCTTTTCTGGGTCTGGCTGCCGACGGCAGGCCTGTCGGTAACTGAAGAGTCATTACAGCCCTGATCATGCAGATAACATTGAACGTGCGGTTTGTGGTGACTCCACCAGCAGTGGAACCTGACTGGCAGTATTTTAAAAATGGCTGAGAAGTCCGTCTACAACATTGCACCATAGCGCAACTCCGTGTACCCTGTAACAAGTACATAGAGGGAGCGATCATGTCGTTGGTGCATGTTTTTATGCTATCGGGTGGGCTGCTGCTGGGGGCGGCAGCGGGATTTGTAATGCACCGGTCCGGCTACTGTGTGGCCGGTATGTTCCGTGACCTGTTTATGTTTCGTAGCACGCTGTTGCTGAAAAGCCTGATTCTTCTGCTTGCCGTTTCCCTTCCACTGTTTGAACTGATCCATTTAAGCGGGTTTGTTGCTTTGCCGTTTCCCTTCTTTGGTCCTCCTTCGCTGGCTAACCTGCTGGGGGGGCTGCTGTTCGGGATCGGTATGGTGCTGGCAGGCGGTTGTGTGGTGGGTACCCTGTATAAACTGGGCAGTGGCAGTTTTCCTGCTCTGCTTGCCCTGGCCGGCCTGGTCGGAGGAAGCACACTCTACGCCTTTTTTCATCCCACCTGGGCGGTCTTTGCCAAGGCGGTTGCCTTTCCTACCAGAGCAGTAACCTTGTCGCAACTGTTGCTGCAGCCACCCTGGCTGCTGGTTGTGGTGCTGGAGGTGCTGCTGATACCGCTGCTGTTTGTCTGGTTTCGGCAGCGCCGGATGGAGCGGCCTGCCGTGGTGGCGAGCTACCTGCAACCCTGGAAGGCAGCACTGTTGCTGGCATTGATTGGGACGGCCTCAGTGCTGCTGGTGGGGATGCCGTTGGGGATCACGACATCGTACAGCAAGATGGGGGCCTTTTTGCTGCAACTGGTTATGCCTGATGTCGCTGCAGGAGTGTCCTATTTTAAGCTACTGCCACTTAACTATACCCCGCCATTGGGAGGCGGGGTGCTGGTTGGCGGGCCTGGGGCGGCATTCGATGGTGTTGCTCTGGTGCAGTATCCGCTGATTATCGGGATTATTGTCGGTTCAGCTCTTTCCGCGTTATTGCTGGGGGAATGGCGCATGCACTTCGGGCTGCCCTGGCGCCAGGCCGTCTCGGTGTTGCTGGGGGGTGTGATCATGGGGCTTGCTTCGCGCATGGCTCCAGCCTGCAATATCTGGCACCTGTTCGGCGGGCTGCCGATACTGGCATTGCAGAGCATGCTGTTTTTGCTCGGGCTGTTACCGGGAGCCTGGCTTGGCGGGTTGTTGTTAACGCATTGGGTAATGCCTGCTGATATTGAGTGAAGGAGTGGTGGTCATGTCGTCTAGCCAGTGTAAAACCATTGATCTGCGTGGTCAGATCTGTCCTTCGACCCTGCTGACCGCCCTGCGGGAGGTCAACAGTCTGAAGATGGAGCTGAAAACAGGTGATTGCAGTCTGCTGTTTTTGTCCGACAACCGTAACTCGGTGACCCACATTAGCGATGCGGTGGGGAGTATGGGCTATCAGGTTACGGTGGTGAAAGAAGAGGATTACTACCGGGTTGTTGTCTGCAGGCAGGGGTGACGTGAGCGAAAACGGAATGCAGGATAGAGC
>Ga0228536_1000282_pt1 | contig 114257 bp, 95 predicted proteins | sample SJ1Smetagenome_FD_168611 | JGI IMG/M metagenome (GOLD analysis project Ga0228536, IMG submission 168611) | Enriched culture of PCE-dechlorinating microbial communities from Ithaca, New York, USA - SJ1.S | ecosystem: Engineered > Modeled > Simulated communities (microbial... > Unclassified...
TCATGAGGCAGACTCTCAGCCAGACTATCGAGTGGGTAGTCAAACAAATAATGGATGAAAAGCAGGATTTTGAACGTATTAAGCTGCAATTGGCTTTATCCTAAAATTTGCAAAAGTTCAGTTATAAGCAATCGGCAACAAAACACAATAAATAAGCCGCACGGACACGGCCCATCCTCGCCCGACTGTTAATATTTCCTCCAGTATCGCATATTGACATCGTCTTCGATACCTTCGTCAACTCGCCCGGATATACCGGCAAATTCCTCAGAAGAGATTGTATGACCATTTTCCATAACATACTCAATGAATTTTCTATGATTCGCCATCGGGCCGTCAAGAACACTTTTTTGCGATTATTTTTATCTTCTTCGTTCGCCTGATTAACAACAGGGATATGCAGGCGCGTTTTCCCGTCGGAACTCAGAAGAAACATGCTGATATTGGCACCCATGTGCAGCCAAATCATTGAAAGTATAATTCCCGGTATCATGTTTATTACAGAATGACAGTCCAGCCGCCAAAGCAGCCAAACCAATCCATAAATATCTTGCTATAAAAATACACCCTGTTCATAATCATCCATTATGGATATAGGCCCTTATCTGTTTCCCGACAAATCCCTTTCTCCTTGAAAATTACTTCCAATGCCTTTATCTCGGATTCAGGAATATTCTCTTTGTATTTCCTGTCAGCTAACGGACCGGAATCATCAGGAACATATTCGAGGATGGCATAGTCATAAACGATGTTGTCCTTTTTATAAAACAATATCTTTTCAGGTATCACGGACAGGTCATCAGAACGATAGTCAAGGCCTTTTTTATTTTTGCGGCGGCATTTCCAATAAAAATATCAAAACTATGCGAAGAAAATAATGGATTACACCTTATACTTAACAAGGATGCACCCGACTTAACGCCCGCTCCAGGTCGGCAATCAAATCCTCCACATCTTCGATGCCAATGGACAGGCGGATGGTGCCTTCGGTAATGCCGATTTTTTTCTTTTCCTCGGGACTCATCACGCCGTGGCTCATCGTCCACGGATGGCAGACCAGCGATTCCACCCCGCCCAGACTTTCGGCAAACAGGAAGACTTCAAGCCCCTTGACAAACGATTCCACCGCCTTCAGGCCGCCGGGCAGATGGAAGGTAATCATGGCACCAAAGCCTTCCATCTGCAATTTTGCAAGCGCGTGCTGAGGGTGACTTTTCAGGCCCGGATAGATTACGCCGGCAGCTTTGGGATGGCCGGCCAGCCACCCGGCTATCTGATTGGCGTTTTCTTCATGCTTTCGCATCCGTTCCGCAAGGGTTTTGATGCCGCGCAGACTCAGCCAGCAATCGAACGCCCCCGGCACGGCCCCCACCGCATTCTGATAAAAGGCATATTTGGCATGAAGGGCCGGATCTTTTGTCACCAGCGCCCCCCCGATGACATCCGAATGGCCGCCGATATATTTGGTCGTGCTGTGAATCACCACATCCACCCCCTGGGTCAGCGGACGCTGAAAATACGGCGACGAGAAGGTATTATCCGCCGCCACCAGAATCCCATGCCTGCGGGCAATGGCGACCACCGCTCGTACATCCACCAGTTGCAGCAGCGGATTGGCGGGCGTTTCGATCCATATCATCTTCGTATTTTTTTCGATGGCCGCCTCAAATGCTTCGGGCCGGGTGCCATCGACATAGGTGACGCGGATGCCGCGGGGGACCGCCACATTTTCAAACAGGCGAAATGTCCCGCCGTAGATATTTTCCGACGAGACCAGATGGTCCCCAGGCCGTAGAATGGAAACCGCCGCATCGACCGCCGCCATCCCCGAGCTGAACGCCAGTCCATACTGACCTTCTTCCAGGGCCGCAAGGCATTTTTCATACGCCGCCCGCGTGGGATTGCCGCTGCGGGAATATTCAAAGGCGCTGGGCTTGCCGACATCCTTGAACACAAAATTGGCGCTCTGATAAATCGGGACGATGACCGCCCCGGTGGTCGGGTCCGGATCCTGGCCGGTCCGAATCGCTTTGGTTGCAAATTTCATAGTTTCTCCGTAAACGGTTTTTTTTCGCCCGAAATCAGGCAACAATGTCGGCAAACAGAACTGAGGATAAATACCGCTCGCCAAAACTGGGGGTAATAACCACAATGGTTTTGTCTTTATTTTCCGGCCGGGACGCAACAATATCCGCCGCACGCAGCGCCGCACCGGAAGAGATGCCGACGAACAACCCTTCGAATTTGGCCGCCCGCCGTGCCCAGTCAATAGCTTCATCCTGATCTACCATGACCACCTCATCGACGACCTTGAGATTCAGCGTCTTGGGGACAAATCCGGCGCCAATCCCCTGTATCTTGTGCGGGCCAGGTTTGATTTCCTGGCCGGTCAGAGTCTGGGTCAGGACGGGACTCTGGGCCGGCTCGACGGCAATCGCTTTGAATGCAGGATTGCGTGATTTAATGACCTCGGCAATCCCGGTAATCGTTCCGCCGGTACCGACGCCGGAGACCACCATATCGACTTTGCCCTGGGTATCCGCCCAGATTTCCTCGGCGGTCGTGCGTCGATGGGCCTCGGGATTGGCAGGATTCTCGAACTGCTGCGGCACAAAGGAATTGGCTTCGGCAGAGGCAATTTCCAGTGCGGCAGCAACCGCCCCTTTCATCCCGCCGGCGGCCGGGGTTAAAACCAATTCCGCCCCGAGCGCCTTGAGCACCTTGCGGCGTTCAATACTCATCGACTCGGGCATCGTCAGGAACAGCCGGTATCCCTTGACCGCGCAGACAAAAGCCAGGGCGATCCCGGTATTGCCGCTGGTCGGCTCAATAATCACGGTTTTATTATTAATTTTTCCGGCCCGCTCCCCCGCCTCAATCATCGCCGCACCAATGCGGTCCTTGACAGAAGCCAGCGGATTGCGGCTTTCCAGCTTGGCCAGCACCCTGCCGCCGGGAATCAGTTTATTGATTTTTACCAGCGGGGTTCTGCCCACTGCCTGTATGATGTTGTCATAGATGTCCGCCATAATCCAATCCTTTCCTTTTCAGGGTTAAATCTGTCGTGAAATTATATACGACCAGAAGTTATACGTATTATATAGAGTAATCGTCCGCAAAAAAACGGGCATTTCTTAATTGAATGAAGACGGATTCACCGGCGTGCAGCATTAATTCGTTATAATGCTGACGGGTAATCTCGGCTTCCACCATTTCCTGCGTATCCTGCCGGACAAGCTGGACGCGGGCAATCGGCCCCACAGGCGCGATATGCACTACCCTGGCCGCAATCGCATCGGCGGCAGAGTGCCGGGTAATGTCGATATCGTGCGGCCTGACATAGGCGGCAGCACTGGTAAATGCTTTAGTCTCATGTCCGCCAAATTGATGACGCCCTTCTCCCGCACGGCAGTGGAAAATATTGACATTACCCAGAAAGTTGAACACGAAAGGATTGGCCGGATTATCATAGACTTCCTCCGGGGCGCCAATCTGTTCAATCCGCCCGGCATTGAGTACTGCAACCCGGTCGGCCACTTCGAGGGCTTCTTCCTGGTCGTGGGTGACAAAGACACTGGTAATGGACATTTCATCATGGAGCTTCCGCAGCCATTGCCGCAATTCCTTGCGGACCTTGGCATCCAGCGCCCCGAACGGTTCATCCAGCAGCAGGATTTTCGGCTCGACCGCCAGCGACCGGGCCAGCGCTACGCGCTGCCGCTGACCGCCGGAAAGCTGATGCGGATACATCCCGGCATGGCGTTCCAACTGCACGAGTTTAAGCAGTGCATGAACGCGATCCCGGATTTCGTCCTTGCTCGGGCGAAATTTGCGGGGGCGTACCGTCAGACCAAACGCCACATTTTCAAAGATATTCATGTGCCGAAACAGCGAATAATGCTGAAAAACAAAACCTACCCGACGCTGACGGACCGACTGCGTGCTGACGTCATCGTCGTGAAACAGAACCGGCCCGCTGCCGGGATCAGGCTGCTCCAGCCCGGCAATAATCCGAAGCAGGGTGGTTTTGCCGCAGCCGGACGGCCCCAGCAGAGCCACCAGTTCACCGTTATGAATTGTCAGGCTGACATTTTTCAACGCGGTAAACGCACCGAATGTCTTGGTTATATTGGTTATCTGAATACTCATCGAATGCCTCCGATTACGGCCTTGGCCTGATCCTTTTTACTCTTCCATTCCACAAGGGTTTTGGCCGCCAGCGTGACCAGCGCCAGCAGGGTCAGCAGCGATGCCATTGCAAAGGCACCGATAACATTATACTCTTCATAAAGAATCTCAATATGCAGCGGGATCGTATTGGTCTGGCCGCGAATATGGGCAGAGACCACAGATACCGCCCCGAATTCACCAATCGCCCGGGCATTGCAGAGAATAACGCCATACAGCAGCCCCCACTTGATATTGGGCAGTGTCACACGCCGGAACATCTGCCAGCCGCTGGCACCCAGCACCAGCGCCGCTTGTTCCTGTTCGGTCCCCTGCGACTGCATCAGGGGAATCAATTCCCTCGCGACAAACGGAACTGTTACAAACAGGGTCGCCAGGACAATCCCCGGCACGGCAAAAATAATCTTGATATTGTGTTCCATCAGCCAGGGGCCAAACCAGCCGTGCAGCCCGAACAGCATCACAAAAAGAAAACCCGAAATAACCGGTGAAATCGCAAACGGCAGATCAATCAGGGTCAGGAATATCCCCTTGCCGGGAAAGTCAAACTTGGTTGTCGCCCAGGATGCCGCCACGCCGAACACCAGATTTAACGGAATAACCATCAGCGTAACCAGCAGCGTCAGTCGTATTGCGGAACGTGCATCCGGGTCGGCGAAGGACTGCAAATACACTCCGATGCCCTTGCGAAAAGCCTCGACAAACACCGCCGCCAGCGGCAGCATCAAAAACACGCCGAGAAACAGTACCGCTATCGTCGTCAGGACAATGGGGATCCAGCGCCCTCTGGATGAGGAATGGGTCTGACGCAAATTGGTTTGCGAATAGGCTATTGACATTGCCTGCTCCTTTGCGCCCAGCGCTGCAAAAGATTAATCGTCAGCAGCAGAATAAACGACAGCACCAGCATCACCAGCGCAATCGCCGTCGCCCCGGCATAATCGTATTGCTCCAGCTTGGTGATAATCAGCAGCGATATAATCTCGGTTTTCATCGGCATATTGCCCGCGATAAAAACGACCGAAGCGTATTCGCCCAGCGCCCGGGCAAACGCCAGGGCAAACCCCGTCAAGAGCGACGGCAGCAATTCGGGAAAGAGCACCCGTCGAAAGGTCTGGAAGGGAGTTGCGCCCAGACTGGCCGCGGCCTCTTCGATTTCCATACCAAGGTCTTCCAGCACCGGCTGCACCGTCCGTACCACAAACGGTAATCCAATAAAGGTCAGGGCGATCATAATCCCCAGCGGCGTAAAGGCCGCCTTGATTCCCAGCGGAGCCAGCAGACGCCCCATCCAGCCATTGGGAGCATAAATGGCCGTCAGGGCAATCCCCGCCACCGCTGTCGGCAATGCAAACGGCAAATCCACCATCGCATCAATCAGCTTGCGGCCGGCAAACCGATACCGCACCAGAACCCACGCCACCAGCAGCCCAAAGACAGCATTGATGATTGCAGCCGCAAACGATGCCCCAAACGTCAGCCGATAGGACGCCAGCACACGCGGTGATGTAATGGTCTCCCAAAACTGATTGGCATCCATACGTAACGCAGACACAAATAGAGCCGACAGCGGTATCAGGACAATCAGGCACAGATAGAACGCCGAAAATCCGAGCGTCAGCCCGAAGCCGGGAAGCACATTAGTTGGTTTATTCCGTGTTTTCATTGTACAGGTCGGCCGACCGACAACGCCGGCCGGCCTCTCCTTGATTGATCCGTTGGTTATTTAATCCCATATATCTGGTCGAAGACTCCGCCATCGTCAAAATGACGTTTCTGTGCCTTCTGCCAGCCGCCAAAGACCGCATCGATGGTAATCATTTTTACCTCGGGAAACTGCTCGGCATATTTTTTGGCAACCGATTCCAGCCGGGGACGATAAAAATTCCTGGCGGCAATGTCCTGACCTTTTTCCGAGTAGAGAAATTCCAAATAGGCCTGAGCCACCTCACGCGTCCCGCGGCGATCCACGACCTTGTCCACAACCGTAACCGGCGGTTCTGCCAGTATGCTCAGCGACGGAATGACAATCTCAAATTTATCGGCACCGAATTCCTTGATTGCCAGAAATGCCTCATTTTCCCATGACAGAAAGACATCGCCGATTTCCCGCTGTACAAAAGTGGTGGTGGCGCCACGGGCGCCGGAATCCAGCACCGGAACATTCTTGAACAGTTTGCCGACAAATTCCCGTGCGTAGGCATCAGCCTCGCTGGATTTTTCCGCATCCTTCTGGTCGGGATGCTGAATTTTATAGTGTTCCAGTGCAAATGCCCAGGCCGCCAGATAATTCCAGCGTGCACCGCCGGAGGTCTTGGGATTGGGCGTAATAATCGATACACCCGGCTTAATCAGATCGTCCCAGTCCTTAATCTGTTTGGGATTGCCTTTTCGCACCAGAAATACAATCGTCGAGGTATAGGGCGAACTGTTATTCGGCAGCCGGGATTGCCAGGTCTTGGGAAACAGCTTGACCTTTTCTGCAATGGCGTCAATATCATACGCCAGCGCCAGCGTTACCACATCGGCTTCGAGTCCGTCAATGACGGCACGGGCCTGCTTGCCGGAACCGCCGTGTGACTGGTTTATCACCACGGTATCGCCGGTCTTTTCCTTCCAATATGCGGCAAATGCTTTGTTAAACTCCTGATACAATTCCCGCGTCGGGTCATACGACACATTCAGCAATTTGATTTCTTTGGCATAGCCCGGAATTGCCGACACCAGTATCCCCAGCATAATTCCTTTGATCCACGTTTTAATATTCATGACCTTATCCTTTCTTTATACATCATTGTTAAAATGTTAGTTGAACACGTCCAATGATCGCATGTTCATCCTTGCGATCTCCCTTCGTCGATCCCTTATCAAAGGATGTCCAATCATAATCCAAAGCCCATTTCACATTGCGATTCCAGTACCAGTTCAATCCCGCCCCGATGTTGGTTGCTGTTTCCGGGTAGGATGTCGAACTCGCATAGGTCGGGAAGGTGTCACTGTCAATATCAAGCCTGCCGAACCGGGCAACGACTTCCCACGCTCCATATGAACCCTCGGTAAAATTCACAGGCTTTCTGGGAATCACGGATTTATAGGTCGCATCTTCGCCGGTCAGCACATAGGAGGCGGCAACCTGCCAGCCTTTGTTGGTCAGCTTCTCGGTTGCAGCGGCCTTGCTGACCTTGCGGGAAGAGGTGATATATTCGGCCAATACACCGAAAGAACCATAACTGTAATAAAGCTGGGGGGAATAGCGCTCCTGGGCACCATCCGACACAACGCCCGAGGCATACTTAAACAGATCCGCTTGCCCAATCGTTTTATAAGTCGGCAAATACGTCGAACCGGATGTCCCGTCTTTGATGCCATAAGTCGCCGCAAATCCAACGCCCAGACCGCCAAGGAATGAATCCTCACCCTTCCAGGGATTGGCAAACAGCCTGGCCGCAACTTCCTTATTGTTGTCGATATCCGAATCGATACTGGCATTATCCGCAGCACCATTCAGCACTCCCAGGGTATAACCCAATTTACCCTCGTACAAGTCACCGAATATCGCTGCACCAATATCATAGTTGGGAGTCAGGTTGGACGGCAGCCCCAACTCATTAAATAAAGTATCGGAACAGGATTGCAGCCGTTCAATTCCAAAGGGAGACTTGAACCGTCCGGCCCGGACCTTAAATTCAGGCAGAAACTTAAAATCAAGATAAGCATCCTGAAGTGACGATGAACCCCCGCCAAAATCCGGAACAATCTTAAAATCGATATCCTTCCACAATGTCCCCTCAAAAATCGGACGGACCCGGCGAAGTGTAAAGGTATCATCGGCCAGAGAACCGGAAGACCCGCTGACCGAACGCGTATCAGCCTGGATCAGACCGCGAAACCGCAGGCTGAAATCGCCATCGGCACTCTTCAGTGAGAAACCGTCCTTGCTGGTGGCTGTCACCACCGGCGACGCCTTGGCTTTTTCCGCCGCCGCCTGTTGCTCAATTTCCCACTTGCGGGCTAATATTTTTTGCTGCTGTTCCAATTCGATAATCCGCTTTTCAAGACTCTTTATCTCGTCTATGCGTTCTTCCATTGAACCAGCCGGTTCATTTTCCGGGAACGCCCGACCGCTCAAAAATAATACTCCCAATACAATCCATACTGCATAAACCTTGACCATAAAGATCCTTTCTGCGATTGCTCGCATAGCTCGGATCTTCCGGGTGTCCGGTCAGACCTGCCTTTTATGTTTATCGTACCGCCGGGTGCTCCGGTAGGTTGAACTCGGACTGCGTTTATTAACAATAGGTCATCGCTGCGCCTCCTTTTTAGGCAACCCTTTTATCTCGTTGCCGGTATCAAACCGTATCTTTTGGGTTCGTTCCACCTGGACCACTCTGGAATTGTGAATCACAATCGATACCACACCATAATCCACGCCTTCAATGGTCTTCCTGACCACATCCAGCCAATCCGCATCCTGATTAATCTTCATTCCCGTACCGCCTCATTGTTCGACCATTTTGGTCGTACTTAAGTGACAAAAAAACTATATCCCTGCTCCGCCAATCAACTCCATATTAAAAACTTCATCCCGTCGAACCGGGACACCTCGGTAAATGCTTTCCAGTGTCGCAGAATCCATCAACTGAGCCGCATGATTACGCACATCCAAAAACAGCCTGCGAAATCTGCATACCGGCTCCTGTGTGCAGGATTCATAATGGTAAACCGAAACACAGCCGATGGGCGCCAATACACCGTCAAAATGCCGGATTACCTCGCCGGCGGTGATTTTATCAGGGCTTTTAGCAAGGATATAACCGCCCTGCTTGCCCATCGTACTCTGGACCCAGCCCCGCGATTTCATCTCGAGCATAATCTGCTCCAGAAACCGCTTGGGAACCTCGTTGCGGCGAGCAAGCTCCCGAATCGGGATCGGTCCACGCTGATAATGTTCCACCAGCGTAAATAATACCCGCAACGCATAATCTGTTTTCATCGATATTTTCATGTGCTACACCTTAGTACGACTTATATGGTCGTATATTAACACAAAAACTAAATACCTGTCAATGCAAAAAATAAAAAATTTTTCGAATGAGGCAAATATATCAGGATAACATCTCGCTTTTATTGGAAGTATGATATCTAAAGCAGCTCACGTTTTTTGAGTTTATACGCGATCAATTTTTCACGCTTTGCACGTGCCAATTCAAGAAGTTTGTTCACTTTTTCCGCATCCTGAGCGGCAATCGCCTTTTTCATAATGCCCAACTGCCTGATAATCTGGTCAATCCCTCGTGTGATATTCTGATGATTGGTCAGCACAATATCCATCCAGACATCGGCCGGGCCGGAGGCAATCCGCGAGGTATCGATAAATCCCTTGCCGGCAAACTTCATATCATCAAAATCGCTGCCATTAATCAAAGCCGCAGCCAGAACATGCGGCAAATGACTGATCAGACCGAATATTTGATCATGTCTTTTAGGAGCCAAAGTAACCACATTGCAGCCCAATGCCGACCAGAATTGTCGCAATACTCTCATTGCATTGGCATTGGTTTTGGCAGTATGGGTAAGAATGCATCGGGCCGAAGTCAACAGGTCGTCGCGGGCATACTCCACCCCTCTTTTTTCCGAGCCGGCTATTGGATGCGAACCCACATAATAGACATTGCGGGGTAGTTTTTTATCGGCCCATTGATGAACAAGACGCTTGGTTGACCCCACATCGGTTACTATCGCCCCCGGCTTTAAAAAGGGAGCAATCTCACCAAAGTAAGTTTCAAATGTTAAAATTGGGGTAGCCAGAATCACAATATCAGCATCACAAACAGCCTCTTCCAGTGTCTCGGCAATTTGATTTGCCACGTTCAGTTGACGGGATTTGTTACGCGTGGACGCACGATGACTGTACCCGACAGTAAAAACTTTTGGAAAAGCCCGCAGGCAGGCCATCGTCACACTGGCCCCAAGAAGGCCCATGCCGAGCACGCTGATTTTTTGTAAACTATTTATTTTCAGCATTTTACATATCTTTCTATACAATATGCCGCAACTCCAGAAAGTAACGCCAATGAACCTTCAAGTCAATTTTTTTCTTCCCATCGGACAGCAAAAATGCTATATTAGCGGCATAATTATTGCAATTACAGAGGCAATAACTCGCATTTTCCTTCTGTTTGCCCTTAGTGTAAACAGAAGTTTTTTATACCTTGCAATGCGATTGCAAGGGAGCAATTTCAAGAGTGTATCTTTATACGCAAGCCCCTGCGAGCAATAAACGAAACGCCCGTCGGGGGGGACATTTATCAGAAGTAAGTTAAAATTAGAATTCTTAAGGATTTAAAAGACATTATGTCTGCAGTAGAAATAAAACCGTCTGCACCCGTTTATTTGCCCTTTGAAGACCAGGTTGCCAAACTGGACCGGCAAATTGAGGAACTGCGCAAACAGGATAATTCCCTGCAGGGGCCTAATGCCCCGAAAATCCGTCAGATTCAAAAAGAGCAAACCCAACTGCTTAAAGATATTTACGCCAATCTGTCACCCTGGCAGACAGTTCAGGTTTCCCGCCATCCCCAGCGTCCCCTGCTCAGTGATTATCTGAGCCTGTTATTCAAGGACGTGCGGATTCTTCACGGCGACCGCTGCTTTGGCGATGACCGGGCGATTGTGACTGCCATGGGACAAATCGGGCGAGAAAAGGTCATGATTATCGGCCAGAACAAAGGCAAAGATATCAAGGAAAAGATCGCCTGTAATTTCGGATGCGCCAATCCCGAGGGGTATCGCAAGGCTTTACTGAAAATGAAAATGGCGGAGAAATTCGGCCTGCCGATTGTGACCTTAATTGACACCCCCGGAGCCTATCCCGGCATCGGTGCTGAAGAACGCGGACAAGCCCAGGCAATTGCGGTTAATCTGATGGAAATGTCGCGGCTGCGTGTACCTATTATCTGTGTTGTTATCGGCGAAGGCGGTTCCGGCGGTGCCCTGGGCATCGGCGTAGGCGACAAACTCGCCATGCTGCAATATTCCTACTATTCGGTGATTTCTCCGGAGGGCTGCGCGGCCATCCTCTGGCATGACGGCTCCCAGGCCCCCAAAGCCGCCGAAGCCCTGAAGCTCACAGCCAAAGACCTCATACAGCTCAACCTGATTGATGCGGTTATCCCCGAACCTCTGGGCGGAGCCCATCGCAATATTCATGATACCGTCTATAACGTAGAACAGTTTATCTTAAAATCACTCAACGAACTGAAACGCCTCAAGATAGATACTCTTCTTGACAGACGCTATCGGAAAATCCGCTCCTTCGGACAGAATTGTGTTGAACTGACCGGACTGGCTGCCCAGGAAGCTCCGGCAATCCCCGACCGGCTTTCGGCCAGGGTACAGATTGCCGAAAGCACGCAGCCTGCCCCAATTCAGCAATAATCAAGGGGATATCCCACCCTGTGGATACGCCAATCTGCACGCGAATACCGACAGGTTTCGTCATTTTTCCTCTTTTATCTGCCTGCCAGAAAATGTCTTGACAGAAATAGCACCCCGTGGGTACCATACGAGCACCTAAAGGCTTTATTTATGGAGATTTCCGGTGAGACGTATGAAGCAAACTAAAGTGATTTCGTACCTGATGGTCAGTGTCGTCATTGTGGGTCTGGCAAGCTGTAAGGACAATCCCGACGATGCCGCCGCCAAAAAACTTCAGAAAAGCACTGCTGCAGCCCTGGCTCAATACAGTAAAGATCGGGATGTGCAGGCCGCTCAAGAGTCCCTCCAGACAGCTCTGTCCAGCACCCGTCCGACCGGTCTTACCGGAGGCTCGTCCTTGTTCAGTGCCGCCGGCCTGATGGTCACCCAGGCTCAGATGGACCGTACCCAACTGCAGATAGAAACCCACACACTCAATCAGTCCATCGAAGCCTTCAATATCAAACTGGAACAACTGGCCGACTTGACCGCCCAATCCGAACGTGTGCAGAAACTCCTGACCTTATCGGATGAAGAAATCGCCGAACTCCAGAAGTGGACCGGCACCGAGCAGGAGCCGGTCAGTCTCAAAGGTAAAATTGTTCTGACTCGGGCGGAAGTCAAACAACTTACCGAAAAGAAAGCCGCCCTTGAGAAGGAATTCACGGAAAATCGCGACAAGATGCTGGCCCTCGAATCACAGGCCGATGACCTGCTCCGACAGGCCAATACCGCCTCCGGCCAGCAGAAAGCCGACCTTGAAAAGGCCGCATTTGATATTAAAGACCAGAAAAAGCCTTTTACCCTGAAGGCTCAGGACGCAGAAAACGCTCTCGGACAGGTCGATTCGCAATTGGCAATCATTCAGCCCCATCTTCAGCGTCTTTTGAATGACCTGCAAACCGCAGAGACCAAACTTCAGGGTTTAAAAACCTCCCCCTCCCGCGATAATCTGCGTGTTCAGCAGCAGGAACTGGCCCAGGAAGTCGCCGCCGGAAGTAAAGCCCTGGCCGAACAAAAGGACATCATCACAAAACAGGTGGCTGAGTTTCTGCAGAAAACCGATGCGGTCATCGCCTCGGTCGAACAGGCCATTGAGATGTTCAAGCAAATCAATGCCCGCCAACTGGAACCCAATCTGAGCATGTCTTTGGGCAATGCTTATGCCCTGCTCGGTTCGCTCTATGCCCAGAAAGTCATTTACACCTCAGACATGGGAACACGTCTTGAGGGTATTCTGGAAACCTATCAGGCGGTTGTCCCCGAAGGAACCACCTCTCCCGTGGCATCCGCTCCGGACACGGATACGGCCAAAAAAGGAATGGAAGCGTTTGATCTGGCCCGTAAAGCTTTTGATGACGCCCTGGCCGCAAGCGGACAGCTTCGAACCGGCGCCAAAGAAGCGGAATTGGCCGCCATCAAAGGGCAGATGCTGTCGCTCAAAAACAAGAGCCGCCTGGCCGACCGCCTTAGCGATTTTGATACTGCCGAAAAAGCCGATGCCGAACTGGAGCAGCTCATGCAGAAAGCCAAAGAATACGGAATGCTGTTCAATCAGTCCGCCACGGCGATGCTCCTGACCAAGGGCCTGGATTATATTCCAACACTGCCGGTGGATACCGCCATGATTCTGGAAGGCATTAAAAAGGAATTCACCAACTGGCGAAGACTCCGCGGCCCCGTACAGGAAGAAGAAGTCACCAAACTGCTTGCTCGCATCGCTGAGCTGAAACTGGAATATGCCGGGGATGACCAGATTATCCCCTTCCTCGATCAGGAACAAAAAGCCATGGAGGAACAGAAAGCCAAAGGCTTTACGGAAGAAGCCGCTGCCGCCGAACCCAACAGCCTTGATGCCGGCGCCGCTCCGATGAATCCGGGATTTTAAACAGGAAATTGTGGAATGAAGTTATCTGACGTAGTTCGCGTCGAATGTATTCGGGCGCAGGCATCGGTTGAAGACAAGGCCATGGTCTTATGCGATATTGCCGCCCTGGCCGGCAAAAGTCCTCTGTGCCGCAATATTTCAGAAGAGACCATCCTGGAAGCCCTTCAGGATCGTGAGACCCTCGGATCAACAGCCTTTGGCAACGGCATCGCAATCCCCCACTGCCGCCTGAAAAATGTCCACGATTTTGTGGTGGGGCTGATTTCCATTCCTGAAGGCGTCGATTTCGACGCGCCGGATCATAAAAAGGTGCATCTGATTATCTTCATCATCGCCCCCACGTCCGACAGCACAACCCATATCCGCCTGCTGTCTTCCATCTCGCAGGCCCTTCAGGATGCCGCTTCAGTCAGGAAAATGATCGCCGCCAAATCCGCCAAGGCACTCTATGAAAAGTTTCTGCAGGCCGCCGAGGGAGACATTCCGACCTATGAGCCGGGCAAGAAAAATGAATTGCATATCTTCATCCAGGATCGCCTGACGTTCGAAAAAATCCTCGGTTCCATCGCCGGCATCGAGGGGGCGTCTTTTTCGGTGGTGGATTCGCAGAATATCTATCCGTACCTCAAAGCCATCCCGCTTTTTGCTGCGGCGTCCGATCATGACCATCCCGAATTCTGTAAAATGATTATCGCGATTGTCGAGCGTAAACTCAGTAATGAAATTATTCGTCGGATTGAAACGATTACAGGCAGTCTGGCCAAATGCAGCGGAATTCTGGTTACTGTACAGGAGCTTGCCTTTTGTGCGGGAATGCTTGAAGCCTGATGAATCGCTTTTCGGCAAAGGAGCTTGCCTGACTATCCATGGCTGATTTCCGGATTAATTTTTATCAGAACTTATCCACTCTTCTTTCCGCAGGACTCCCGATTCTCCGCGCCCTGCACACGGTACAAAACAGTGCGTCCGGACGATGGAAGAAGCATCTGTCTGAAATTGAACGGGAAGTCGGCGGCGGATACGAATTATCTGAATCCATGTCCAGGCGACCCCGTTACTTTGCAAATCTGGACATCAGCCTCACCAGGATCGGCGAGCAAACCGGTCAATTGGCCGAAGTATTGAACAGTCTGAGCGAATGGTATGAACTTCGGCGAAAACTCAAGCGTCTCATCATCTCCGGCCTGACTTATCCTGTTTTTGTTATTCATGTTGCCGCCTTTATCCTCCCCATCCCTGTGATCGCCCTGAGCGGAATGGACTGGAGCACCTATTTACCTCGCGTCCTGAATATCCTGTCATTCTTCTATGTGCCGGTCTTTTTTTTCTATCTGCTATGCCGATTGTTTCCGCGACACGGCTCAGTTCGCCGCATCTTCGATGAACTGTTTTTGAGGATTCCGCTGCTTGGCTCGGCACTGCGATGCCTGGCCATGGGGCGTTTCTGCTACACCTTTTCCATTATGTATAAAGCCGGCGTTCCAATCATCGAATGCGCACTCCTGTCGCATGAATCCTGCGGCAATGAAGCCGTCAAACATCGACTCAAAGGCGGATACGATGCCGCTCGAAATGGAACACCAATGTCACAGGGCTTTGGCCGAAATCTCGATGCGGAATTCCTGGAACTGTGGAACATAGGCGAAGAATCCGGCAATCTGGATAAGGCCTCCGAGAAACTGGGGCAGATTTATCTGGACAAGGCCCGTTTTCGGTTTGAACTCATCGCCAGTTGGGCCCCCAAACTCGTCTATTTCAGCATTATGGGCGTCATGGCCTACATGATCATCAAGCTGTTTTCCCAGATTTACGGCAGCCTCCCCACTCAATTTTAATCGCACATTTGCTGGTTTTGTTCTTTCGGTTTGCCGATATATACCCAACGGGTATATGATTATTCCGCGAGCAAAAGAAGCACGTGGTTGAAGCTGCTGTACTTAGCCGCGACAAAACGGGAATTTTTAAGCAGGATCAATATAGTTAAGAGGGATTCCCTGATTTTAGAGGTTATTTTTGAAACGATTGTTTTACAAAAAATCCCAGCGTATTTGCTCGAACGAAGACTTTAAGCAGGTTCTGTCGGCCAGAATCTCGGCCGGTCGGGGGCCATTTCGTCTTTTCGCAGGCCTAAATACGTCTGGAACCCCTCGTTTCGGTGTCTCCATCAGCAAGACAACAGGCAAACCTGTCCTGCGAAATCGGCTTAAACGCCTTGCCCGGGAAGCATTCAGGCTCAACCAGCACAATCTCTACCCCTCCGCCGATTATGTCTTAATTATTTCGTCTAAAATGTCGAAAAAAACGGAATCGGATGGGATGGATAACATCCAGACAATGTCCTATAACCAATATGAAACACTGTTTATGGATTTGGCCGACAAGGTAGCACGACGGCTTAAATCCATGAAAACCAGACAGAGTAATGACAAGGAATTCGCTTCGGATGCCTGATGCCAACGATAAAAAATTGTTCGCTATCGGACCCGCCGCCCGTCAGGCCGGAGTGTCCAGGCAGACGGTGCAATATTATCTGATGATCGGCCTGATGGACCCGACACAAACCACGCCCACCGGCAGACGGCTGTTTGACGATGAGGCGGTAAAAAAAATCCGGATGATCAAAAAGCTCAATCAAAGCGGCTACCCGCTTCGAGCCATACGCGACTTGTTTTTTCAACCGTCAAAACCAGAAAAGACCCAAAACCATGACTGATTATAATACCATTCAAAAGAGACGCAATTTTATCGTCGGCCTGTTTGTGCTGGTGGCGTTTATTCTTTTTATCTTTCTGCTGAACCTGTTCCGCGACCTGCCGTTATTCGTCAGCCAGGCCAAATCGTTCAATGTCCTTGTCAAGTTCCGCGAAGCCCCCGGCGTCCAGAAAGAAACGCCCGTACAGTTTTGCGGCTATCAGATTGGCCGCGTCGTTGTCGTCAGCCCCCCCAAATATGTTGAAGACCAGAATACCGGCAGGGCCTGGCATGAAGTTCATGTCACGATGGCCATCGATAAAAAGTATCGGAATATCCCCTCCAGCGTGGAAGTCAAACTGATGAAACGGGGCCTGGGCAGCAGTTATATCGAATTGCAGGCAAATTCCGATGTGCCGCCGGAGCCTTTGATTGCCGGTCAGCCGCGGACAAAATTTCTGTGCGATGAACTGATCCTGCATGGATCGATAGGTCTTGGCAGTGACTTCTTCCCGCCGGAAATCCAGAAAAAGCTGGAACATCTGCTGGCTTCCATAACGACGCTGTCTGACAACACCAATCGGATTATCGGAGACCCGGAGAATATAACCAACGTCAAAAAGACTTTGGCCCATGTCAGTGTTGTCTCAGAGCAGGCCGGCGAAACACTCAAGTCCATCCAGGAGTTTTCCAACACCGGCAATCAGCAGATGGTTCGCCTTGCCGACAATCTGAATACCGCAATCATCAATTTCCAGCAGGCCCTGACAAAAATCAACGACGGCAAAGGCTCCGTGGGCAAGCTGCTCAACGACGACAGGCTGTATGAAAACCTGATTAACACCACCCAGGAACTGGAAACGGGCATTCGGGATTTCCGGCAAATTCTGGCCAAGGTCAACGAGGGCGAAGGCTCCATGGGCAAGATGCTCAATGATGGCCGACTGTATGAAAATCTGCTCGACAGCTCGCAGGAGCTGGAAATGGCGCTGGAGCAAATCAAAAAATGGGCGGCCGATGCACGCGAAAAAGGCATTCGCATCAAATGGTAGCCTGAAGAAAAATCAATATGGATATAATCCATGGCATTGGAAATCGAAGCCAAAATTCCGGTTGCTGATCTGAAACCCATCGCCGACAGACTGACAAGTCTGAAGGCGGTGCTGAAAGGCACCGTGCGGGAAGAAGACATCTATTTTGATAATGGAGCCGTGGAATTGATAAAAAAAGACTGCGGCCTTCGGCTTCGCAAACGCCTCTCAGATACACAGCCTCCGCAGATTATTTTGACCTATAAAGGCCCCCGCCAGGAATCCGCCTTCAAATCCCGCCCCGAATATCAGGTCCGACTCGACAATGCAGAGGCGATGGTGACGATTTTTCAAAGTCTTGGTTTTCGGGAAAGCCTGAAAATTGAAAAGACCCGCCAAATCTGGCAACTGGATGACTGCGAAATCTGCCTCGATGAGGTGGCTCTATTGGGATTATTTGTTGAAGTCGAGGGGGCCTCCGACATCGCCGTTCACAACGTGCTGGCAAAACTGGGGCTTAATCCCGCCGACCATGTCTCCGAAGGCTATGCCCGGATGATGGCTGCCCGGCTGAATCTTGGGAAATGAGTGTTGATTATTTTCTAATTCCGGGGTATTGTTCTCTTTAATCAACTGAAATGACAGTGTAGATTTTAGTGCAGAAATGATACCGAAAGACGGCATAATTACCCTGATTGTCAATCCGAAATCCGGAGCCAGCAGCAACAAGCGGCTGGTCAGCGGATTCCGTGCCTATCTGAACCAGAAGGGATATTCACTTAAAGTGGAGTTTACACAATCCCTCGAACATGGCCGTCAACTGGCCCAGCAGGCTTCGGCTAATCCGGATTGCTCGCTGGTCGTGGGGGCCGGCGGAGATGGCACCATCCGGGAGGTGGTCTGCGGTCTGAGCGGCTCAGCGAAACCTCTGCTGGTTCTGCCCTGCGGGACGGAAAATCTGCTGGCCAATGAACTGGGATACGATGTCCGCTTGGAAACAGTCATCAACGCCTTTGAAAACGGTCAGTTGCGGTCACTGGATCTGGGCAAGGCCAATGATATCCATTTCACGTCAATCGCCGGATTTGGCTTTGACGGAAAAGTTGTAGAGCGTGTTCAGGCCGTCCGCAAAGGCCATATCAGCCATCTGACCTACTTCTGGCCGATATGGAGAACGTTCTGGGATTACACGTTCCCGCCCATGAAAGTATTGGTTGAGGGAAAAGAATTTTTTGAAGGCCCGGGGCTGGTTTTTGTCGGCAATATTTCCCGATATGCAATCGGCCTGGAGATTCTAAAAAAAGCCAACTACAGCGACGGCCTTCTGGATGTGTGTATTTTCCGGTGCGGAAGCTGCTGGAGATTACTCAAACATGCGGCCTGCACGGTGCTGAAAACTCATCTGAAATCCAGGAACGCCCTCTATACACAGGCCAAATTGATTCGCATCGAATCGTCTGTCAATCACATCCCAACCGAGTTGGATGGCGATCCCGGCCCGGCGCTGCCTTTGGATATCAGTATCATCCCCGCCGCAATTCAGGTCGTTGTTCCGCCCGGAGCAAAACCGGCGGGAATTCGCACACGCATACGAAGAATGATTGGGTGATGCGGCATCCCATAGAAACAAAGCAGGAAATCAAATATGGCAAATCAGTTTCAAATCGGAAATATCCAGGCTGGATTGGATGGCGAGTTTTTCGTATTGGCAGGCCCCTGCGTCATCGAAGATGAAGGCCTCTGCCTTGAAATTGCAGAAGAATTAGTCCGTATCAGCCGCAATACCGGCGTAAAGATAGTCTTTAAAGCCAGTTTCGACAAAGCCAATCGAACGAGCATCAACAGTTTTCGCGGCCCGGGCCTGGAACAAGGCTTAAACACACTGGCTCACATCAAAGCCAAAACCGGCCTGCCGCTGGTTACTGATATTCACGAACAGAATCAGGCCCAACCCGCCTCCAAAGTTGTAGACATTCTCCAGATTCCAGCATTTTTATGTCGGCAAACCGACTTGCTTGCAGCCTGCGCGAAAACCGGCAAGGTTCTCAATATTAAAAAGGGGCAGTTCGTATCTCCTTCTGAGATGAAAAATGCCGTCAACAAAGTCCGAGAGTGCGGAAATACGCAGATTCTGCTGACCGAACGCGGGACTTTCTTCGGATATAATCGCCTGGTCAACGACATGACCGCCATCCCGGAAATGCAATCTCTGGATTGTCCGGTCGTCTTTGACTGCACCCACAGCACGCAGCGCCCCGGCGGCCTCGGTCAGGCCAGCGGCGGCAGCCGGGAGCTGGCCCCGGTCCTTGCACGAGCTGCGGTTGCCGCAGGCGCCAATGCCCTGTTTATGGAAGTTCACCCCCAGCCGGAAAAGGCCCTCTGTGATGCTGCCTGTATGCTGGAACTGCACAAGGTCGAATCCCTGATAAAGACCTGTAAAACCATTTTTGACCTGGTTCGCAAATGAGTCACAAAGAAAAATACCTCTTTGGCCCTGTCCCCTCACGCCGACTGGGGCTGAGTCTGGGTGTAGATATTGTACCGCTTAAAACCTGCACACAAAATTGCCTCTATTGCCAGCTTGGGATGGATGCGCCGCAATCCCTCGAACGCAAAGAATATGTACCCCTGCAGGATGTTCTGGCCGAGATTCAGCATCGACTCCAGACAGGCCTGAAAGCGGATTACATCACAATCAGCGGCTCAGGGGAACCGACCCTGAATTCCGGCCTGGGCTGGCTGATAGACCGCATCCACGAAAATACGACGATCCCGGTGGCCGTGATTACCAACGGCAGTCTGCTTTGGCGAACGGACGTACAAAATGATTGCAGCAAAGCCGATGTCGTATTGCCTTCTCTGGATGCAGGCGACAACGAGACTTTCCAGAAATTAAACCATCCCCATCCGGAAATAGATTTTTCTCGTTTTGCAGAAGGCTTGATCGCCTTCCGAAACATCTATAAAGGGCAAATCTGGCTGGAAGTGTTCATTTGTGAAGACATCAATACATCAGATGCTGCTCTGCGTAATATCGGACACATCATTGACCAAATCAAACCCAATAAGGTGCAGCTCAATACAGCGGTTCGTCCCACCGCTCATCCTGAGATTCGAGCTGTCTGGCCACAAAAAATGGCTGAAATTGCACGAACAATTGGCCGAAACGCAGAGGTTATTGCTGATTTCCCCAAAGACAAGACTGGTTCGGCGGAATGCACACCCGAATCCGTCATGGAAACCCTCGTTCGGCGTCCCTGCACGATTGATGGCCTTGCCTCCAGCCTGGGAGCAGACAAAAAGGCTGTCCTCGATGCTATAAAACGACTTCTTGATAATGGATGTATAACATCCGATGAAAGAGACGGACTTGTTTATTATAAACCTTCTCCACAATAAACCATTCCAAGCCATGCTTTGGCCGCTTCTGTCATAAAATCCTTCCCACAAATCAGCATTTTTGCTTTAAGACCCGCAAGTTATCGGTCGATAAATCCTGTATGGAGTCATGGAGCTGAATAAGTGCCATAATTCTTCATTATTTTCAAAATAAGACTTAAGAGATTGTCATTCAGCCCGATAAAAAAGGAATAGGAGAGTTGTTTTGATAATCTGGAGAAGCCGTTATGGAAGCAGCGAAAAAACAGTTGGTTTTGAATAAAGGCGGTCAGCAATACATCTACCGATATGAAAGTGGATGTGAGGGTCAGCTTCTGGACGCGCTGGTTGCCGCTGCTTCGGATGAAAAATCCGGGTTCGACTGGTTTGACGCCGCAGTCCTGAGCTTCAAACTCAGCCAGTCCCTGATGGGGCAGGCCGACGAGCTTTTATATCGAGACTTGCCGGATCCAATGCAGTCTCTCCAATAATACCAAACGGATTTGGTCTGGGGACTCCCCCGTAAACGGATAAAACTAAGGAAAAGACTATGAAAGACGCCGCCACCATTCAGGAATTTATCAGTTACCTAAAGTTTGAGAAGCATTTTTCTGACTATACTTCTCGCTGTTATGGTACCGATTTGGAGCAATATGTTGCTCACTTGCAGAATCAGGCTCAATCGGCCGATAACGCTTCTCAGACCGAATCCGGAGACCACGGCGGCACAGCCACAGCCGTTCAGACCGAACAGAAAGTGGACCAGATGCTGCTGGCGGCGGATGTCAACTCCATCCGGAGCTATATGGCATCCCTGAATGAACATCAGTATTCCAAATCGACTCTGGCACGCAAGCTGGCGACGCTTCGAAGCTTCTACAAATTCCTGGTCAAACGGCATTATCTGGCGAATAACCCTGTCAGCACCATCAAGACCCCCAAGCAGGAAAAGAAACTGCCCAAATTCCTTGAATACGAACAGATTCAGAAACTGCTGGACACCCCCCCCGCCAACTGCTGGCTGGGTGCCCGCGACCGCGCCATGCTGGAAACCATGTACAGCACCGGAATGCGCGTCAGCGAACTGGTGGCTCTGAATCTGGACGATGTGGACTTTCTCAGTGAAGTCCTTCACATCCGCGGCAAAGGCAAGAAAGAACGTATTTGCCCCATCGGCTCCCGCGCCCTGCAGGCCATCCAGCACTATCTGGAATATCGCAATCGCCGGATGGAATGCGACCCGGCCTTCGACAGCAAAGTCCTGTTTGCCAACAAACACGGCAAACGGCTCAGCACCCGCAGCGTCCGTCGTAAAATGGATAAGTACCTGATTGAAGCAGGCCTGGATCCGGCCATCAGCCCGCATACCCTGCGGCACAGCTTTGCGACCCACATGCTCAACAACGGCGCCGACCTGCGGAGCGTTCAGGAACTGCTGGGCCATCAATCCCTGTCAACAACCCAGATTTACACCCACGTGACGACCAGCCGCATGAAAGAGCAGTATCATAATGCTCATCCAAGAGAAACGATAACGGGGTAAGAAGTCTCATACTGGTAAGAAGTCACTACCCCTACCTCGAAAGCCCGTCCGTTAGGATGGGCTTTTTTATTTGCCATCGAAGGTGGACAATCGCCTGTTATTTTGTATAATCGGTATATGTCGGTTAGTCCTGATACGCAGAAGACAGAATTCACAACTTGATTTTACGGAACAGAAAAATATGCTCAAAGAAAGCCAGAATCCTCCGATTGTTTACCCGGAGGATAAATCGATTGCTGATTTTCAAGGCACCTGGTGGGTTGCTCATACCCGCAGCCGGAACGAAAAAGCCGTGGCATGGGCTATGGCCGGCAAGTCCATCCAGTATTTTCTGCCGATGTCCTGGAAAGTCAGCCGGAAAACCAGCCGGACTGTCCGTTCGCTGTTGCCTGTTTTTACCAGTTATGTCTTTTTCTGCGGCAATGAAAATGATCGCCTGGAAGTACTGAAAACCAACCGTATCGCAGCAGTCATCCCAGTATTTGACCAGGCCCATCTGGTTGCGGAACTGCTGCCCATTGAAAAAGCCCTGCTGGCAGGCAAGACCCTCCAGCCTCACGAATACATCAAAGTCGGTCAAAAATGCAAGGTTGTTGCAGGCCCGCTGATGGGCACCGAAGGTTTTGTCGTCCGACAGGGTGATAAAAATCTCAGGCTGGTACTGGCCGTCGAAATGCTCGGACAGGCTACCAGCGTGGAAATCAGTGCGGATTTGATTGAACCCGTTGAATAGTCTCCCAATGGAGGTTTCCGTTTATAGCGGAAAATAAGCCATGGCATATCTGATTTGTTTTATCGGGCTGTTTACCGCGATGATGGGTTGCTACGTCATAATGCAGCCGACGGTACTCCGCAAAACCCTGCAATTCTGTAAAAAACCACCGTTTTTATATCTTTCCAGCGGAATCAAGGCGGCAATCGGCATCCTGTTTCTGATATGGGCCACCTCCTGCAATCGCCCGTGGATTATTATCCTGGTCGGGATACTGACCACCATTGGCAGTCTTTCGATATTCTTTATGCCCAAAACGCGGAGTCAAAAACTCTTTGATTATATCCTGCGGCAGCCGCAATGGATTTTTCGCATCTGGGGTCTGCTTGCCCTGGCTTTGGGAGTGCTGATAATCTGGGCGGGCTGGCCTAAATAAAAGAGGACGCGCACGGTCCAGCTATTCTAATTCGGATTTGTCTTTGTTCTCAGGATTCGGGCAGTCTGAATGACCTTTGGCATGGCACATACACTTAGGCCCGCAACCACCCTCTGGATGCTTTTTCTTTCTGGGCCAGACCAGCAATGCCGCCAGCAGGCTGACTACCAGAATGACCGCGATTTGCCCTATCGTTTTCACCGTCTGAATTGGCCCTTTGAGATTACACAACAATTATGGACTCTGTTTATCCTGTGTTACAAAGGCAATCTTTCTGGCTCCCGAGCGGTACAGCACATCATAGACCTTGACCACATAATCCCACTCGACGGCATCCTCGCAATGCAATTCAAGCCCATTTTCTGTTATATTGAACGACTTGGCTGCTTCCAGAAAATCATTTGTGACCGCCGCTAATCCAACCTCGATGTTGTCCTGCACCAATTCAATTGGGTTCGTTTCGCCAAACATCACCTGACAGCCGGACGGCATGGCCTTAAGATATATTTTCATAGGGCCAGTGTCGGAAACAGCAGCCGTTTCCGTCGAAGGCTTTGGCATCACCACCGGCAAATTGGCTTCGGGCTTGGGAAATCGTGCGGTCAGGACAAAAAAAGTCAACAGCAGGAAGATGACATCAATCATCGCTGTCATGCGCAGTCCCATCCCCCCGCCGCCGCGCCGCATCAGGCCGCCCATGACCTGCGCGGCCAGTCCTTTTTGTGCTGTCTCATTTGACATAAGCTTCGCTATTCACTGCTATTCAATCCATTCAGGACTGGCATTCTCATGAATTCCGGCTTTTCTGTCAAGCTTATTTATCAGGCAGCATGGACTCCGGGACGATCTGACCCGCCAGCAGATACCACAAGGCCGGGCCTTCTGTGGTGGTCTGGTGCTGAATCAGGCCGACAGGATCGATTACGAAGGCTTCCGGTATCATCTTAATACCATAAATCCTGCCGACAAGCTGATTGCTGTCAACCAGGACCGTAAAAGTAATCTTGTTATCACTGACAAATATTTAGGCAGCTTTTGAAGTAGCTCCTAAAACAATATAAACCACCTTGAAATCGCCTTTTTTATGCAATTCGTTCAGCAACGGAAGCTTACCTCGGCATTTTGGACATTGTGTATTTCATATGACCAGTAGGACTTCCAGGATAATATATCTGGACCATATTATTCTTTTTTTAGTCTGCGAAATTATCGTCTTGCCAGATAAGTATTTATAAAAGTTCGCACAAGGGCCTCATGCGTCGGGAAATTTTTGCTTACATCCATCCTGTTTCAATTTAACTTATGGAATGCAAAAGGTTTTGTGGAAAACTTGTGAAAAACTTTCCCATCAAGACTTATTAGATGATTTTTTTTATCTGAAAATAGAACTTTGAAGACCACTTGAGCTGGATGAAAAAAGCGTTATGCTGTGTATGAACGGCACATATAAACTGCAAGCTATTTATTTACAGTGACATACAACTATCATCAGATTTTCTTATCGATATATATACCGACTGGTATGCATAATAAGCATCGTTTAATACAATAGTCGCATTAATATATCTGGTTTGTTTTTGGTGTTAATTTTTCGTGGATAACGTGTTTATAAAATGGAAACAATCACAGGATTGAAGCTTGGAATTCAGTCATATTCCCTAATTTAATGGGGCACAAAATCGGTTAACACGCGTTTAAAATCTCGGCAAGCCTTCTCAGGAGAATCGGCCGAGCATATTGCTCCGCATAGTGCAATGCAATGAACGCCTTTCTCCAGTACCTGATGGACATTATCCAATGTAATGCCGCCAATTGCAACATGACTCATAGAATATTGTTTGAGGACATCCATTGCCTGATGCAAATAGGAAAGCCCCGCTGCGGGTTCATGGGGTTTAGTTTGGGTCGCAAATACAGGCCCTATCGCAACATAATCACACGGCTGTGTGACGGCCTGATGCAGTTGCTCGATGTTGTGCGTACTTATCCCGGCAATCAGGGGACGCGGCTGCAGCAGCCGCACTTTTCCTACGGAGATATCCTCCTGCCCCAGATGGACGCCATCGGCCCCGCTGAGAATCGCGATATCCGGGCTGTCATTGATAATACTGAGAACCTCTCCCTTTCGGCATAAATCCGTAAAAGTCTCCGAAAGAATCAGTATCTCTCGATCAGGAAATCCCTTACAGCGAAGCTGCAGGCAGTCCGCCCCGCCGGCAATGCAGGCCCTGGTTAATTCCGGCAGTCTTTGTTTATCCTGCTCGGTCTTTACAGTCAGCAGCACATAAAGCCTGACTTTCTTCATACGTAAATAACCAAATCCAGCAATATAAATATCTTTTTCAAGGGTATAAGCATCAAAGCGGAGCTTTTCAAAGGCATCATACAAAGACGGGGATATGGTCTGCCCAACCTCAGCCAGGGCACGCAGGGCTTCGGTGATGCGTTTAGCAGAAGCAACAAAACAATCCTCGAGGCTGACGCGCTTCATCTGTCCATCAAAGCGAAGTGCCTGGCCGACATCATTTTGAGAATCACGGGAACAGAGCAACTTGCCCTGCTCCAGTTGTGCAGCCGTCTGACACAGAGCGTGACGCAGGGCTTTAACCCGGCCGGAGAGTGTGGAATTATCAAGAACAAACCGGCAATATTCCTCCATGCCCCGCAGAGCTTCACGGGCACGGTTTAAATTAGCATCTAAAATTCGATAAACGGCTTTTTCCATACCCGGAATTATAGCGATATGACAGGCAAATCAAAGGATTTTTGCGCAAAAAAGAGGAGCCGAATCCTTGAAAACGGCTCCATTACACCCTCTTCCGAAGCTGAGTCGGAGTCAATACCCTCTTCATCGCATATAAGCCAGCATAAATATGCATCACGATGAAATATTCTTTGTGAGAGTTGCAATGACTATGCCAGATATGAGACCGACCTTGACTTTCTATCCAATGAACACTTAAGATATTACAAAATAATTATTTATGAAAATACGGCCAGATCTTTTCTAAAATATTGTAAAATAAAAATGTCCTGTTTTGTTGATATTTTACAACATTCTTTTTTCTAATGATGGTAATTATTTTGTTTTTATAGGCCTTTAATTTGGATAATTCAAGGAAAACGGGAAATGTTGAAAAAAAGAAACAAAAAGGCTCAAGTAATTATTTAATGCAACACGCGGGCCGCAAACTATGGATGTAAAGGATTGTTCGCAAAAATAAGGACAAGGCGTGTCCGGATCGGCGATGGGCGCACCGATCCGGACTGGGCCAAACGAGGTATGGAAAACATACTGGTAAAAAAGATATTACAACTACAGTTTGAATCAATTTCCCAAAACTTAACCCCCGTATCAGCATTGATACTAAAATATAACAAATGAAACACAAGCAGCCAAATGATCAATTAATGCCCCTATTTAGAAAGAAAGCCGGACCCATCCATCAGATCCGGCTTTTCAACAGTTTCTCCCCTCACCCGTTTCTCCCCTCACTCAAATAATACTGCCCTGTTATGGTTGTGAGGTTAACCATTGCTGGGCAAATAAAGCAAAGTCGGCCAAATCCACAAAGCCGCTGTAATTCAGGTCCGCACTGGCAGGGATCGTCGGCTTGTTGGTGCTTAATTCAAATGCCATATCCCAGGACTGGCCATTTGCCGCCGGCCATGGCGGCAACTGGATTGGAATCCCATTGAGATATTTGGCACCCAGTTTAATCGGCCAGATATCGGTGTTGGCAATCCGCACCGCATCGTCGTTAAACTTATGCGGGCGGGTCTTCCAGCCCCACGGATAGGCAGGCTGTACTCCGTCTGGAGTCTGGGGGTAAATCGCTGCAATACTCAGCCAGTAGATATTCGGTACGGCCGGATCGGTCAGCGGTTTTTGATGGAACCATTCGTTTTCACTCAGAAGCTGCGTAAACTGGAAGCAGGCCTCATCTTTTTGGCAGGTCATATCCGGATAGTCGCATCGCGGATCGACATCGTATCCTGCAAAATTCCACACCCAACTGGTGCAGACATTTTCCCAGATTAATTTGCCCGGATGGCTGTAAGGCGCATCCTGTCCTGCAGGAACATCCGTCCAGATGCCAAGATGAAAAGCCTTTGGTAAAACCTTCGGCAGATAGGGCTTGTTCCATCCGACAAACGAACCCCACCAGTGGATATCAGTAATGGGTCGATCATCCTTGCAGGGCCAGTCATCCGCAATAATCGGATACTGCGGCGGCCAATAGACCGACGGTTCATCCCAGCCTCTGATCAAAGGCGGATTTGCATCTCCGATGGCTACCGGAGGCTGGCCATATTTGATATAGAACCATTTCCGCGGCTGCGTATTTTTGGTCACTCTGAGCCAATGCCAGTAATTCCATGCCATAAACTGCTGCTGTCCGGGCGGAGGAACCGGCTGCTGACCAAAGACATACCGGAAATTCTCGTCCACATCGAAGAATTGCGAGCGGGTCAAATCAAAACCCGGCGCATTCATATAGCCGGTTGCAACCGGGGACGCCGCATTGATTCCCACCATCGCCGTATTAATCGTCACCGTTGTGGGAACACCCAGCGGGATGGCCGCCGGCACAGCCCACCACCAGGTTCGCATCCTCCCGGCAATATCCACAATTGAAAACGATACGGCATTGATGCGGGACGGACTTCCCGCCGGAGGTGCAGGCGGAGTTACGGTTACCTGAATGGTGCAATTGGTCAAGTCCGGATCCCAGCCATAGTCAAATCGCCATGCACTGGCATATTCCCCTGATTCCCAGGGTTTTTCGGACGGCATCCAGGCCATCACAAGTCCCGCATCCCCTAATCCCCCGCCGCCACCGCCGTTGCTGGGATCGCCCGGCCAGACGTATAATAATCCGGAACCATATTCTTTGTCACAGGGTACAAAGGTTGTTTTCGGATACGGCTGGCCTTCTTTCTCCGAATCGGGATTGTTCCAATACATCATGTACTCTTCCCACTGGGTCATGCTCATCGGGCGGATGCCCGGATCCGGACTTTGTCCTTCCAAGGCCCGAGACCATTCACCAAAGCCGTTGATATAGACCCCGGCTTGTGCTTTAGCCGGCTCACCAATCAGGATATCGGTTCTGGACGGATAGGGCAGCATTCCCCCCTGTCCTGTGGGCGGGAACGGATATAGCGTTGTTTTTTCTCCGAGAATAACCGATGTAATTGCCGGGTCCGCCGGCGCAAACACATCAAAGAACACATCAAAAAATGAGGTTGGGCTCTCCTTGAAAAGAATCGGGACCGGCATCATCGCTTCCCCCCAGACCTCAATCATCCCCTCCTGCAGATTGTAATTGACCATAATCTGAGGATTCACCGGCCCAACGCCGACACAAGTCATCCTGGTTGTGTCATATTCCAATTGCACATAAAATCCGGATATCTGCATAGCAATCGGAGCGGGATTATCCAGATAAGCTGCCACGGTTAAAGGCGGCTGAATGCCCGCAGAGGCAAAATTAGAAGGATTGAGCCGGACGCAAAGATCAGGATTGATTTGAACTGTACTTGAAATCCAGACATTCTTGGTTTCAGAATAACTGGCACATATCCATGTTGTACTGCCGGCTGAAAAGTTTTTGGAGGCCTTAAGTCTCATCTTCTTGCCTTTAGGGTCTGTATCGGATGTTGTGGGGAATGTAAATGATCCATCTTTGCCACCTATTTTTGTACTGCTTGACCATCCTCCTGAAACCCATTCGATTTCAAGAGTTACGGTGGGTTCCGGAACAATGGTTCCGGTGCCGGAATAATAGACCTTACCGCTGACGGTGTAGGAGTAGCTTCCTATTGCAACAGCAGACAAAGCAACTCCCAGGATTAAAAGAAAGAAATGTTTGTTCATAATACGATCTCCTGAACATGAGACATATTATCGCATAAACATTGCGGCCCATCGATGCATGACATGAAACGCAGATGCATCACATTCACTGATACTCGCTTCAACAAGCGGTCATTGATAGTGCATAGACTTTTGGTGGGAAATGATAAAGACGTCAGGCTGTTCTCCAAGCACCCTCATTTCTTTCCATCTCCCAATTCATTCAATTGTATCGTTTGACAGGAACACTTCATATCCGTAAAAATACTGCTTTTGATAAAAATCGTGAATATTCCTAATCCGCTTTAAAATCAGTAAACTGGTGTCAGGAAATAAAGAATTGTCTATCGACAAAAATACATAATTCCTGGATAGATATACCTGTAAACAGGTTAATGATCACAGACAAGACGGAGGCGTTTTAAATTGCGTTACTTTGAAAAAATGTGGGGATGCCGCACAATCCAATTGAACATTTCAGAATAACTCAGGATTCCGCAGAATTTATTCCGGGTATCCGTGACCGCAAGGCAGCCGGTGGATTGATGGGCAAGCAATGTTACGGCACTGGATAATGCGGCTTTGCCGGAGACGGCCTGGGGTTCTTTATGCAGTAAGGAACTGACAGGACGGTCCAGGATGTTGTCTTTATTTTCGAACACAGAAATGCAAACCGGATCCAGCAGTGAAGCCGCGTAGTCCAGGATGTCCTGCTGCGAAACAATCCCGACCAGTCGGGCTTGTTTATCCAGGACCGGGATATACCGGGCCGCCGTTGCCAGGAAAAGACAGATTGCCCTGGCGATGTCATCATCGGGCTCCAGGCAAATGACATATCCAGCCACCAAGTCGTTGACGCACAGCTTTGAAAAGCAGGCTAACCGGTCGTTTTCAATCGCGGATCCTGCAGATGCGATGCTCAAAACCAGTTTCAAGATGGATTCTGAATTCACCTGCCCTGCCAGTTTTCCATCCTGTTCAATCCCTATGACCTGTGTGTAATCGGCCAGCATGGCCGTAACAACCTCGATAATGTCAGCCCAGGGGGTCACTGTTTTGGGGTGAGCAATCACCATCCCGTCAACCGGGGCCGCCAGCACGTCATGAAACGCCTTCATATCCTTGCGTAAAAGACTGGGCAAAATGAGACGCAAAACATCTTTAATGCAGACTCGCCCGGCCAGTTTCTGGCAGCGCGACAAATCGGCCTCCTTAAGCACAAGTAAGGTATCCAGGTGCTGCGAAATGAAATTTTCAATTGCCTGCTGTACCGTATGCCGCTGACGCAGCATGACAGGATTGACTTGCATCACATCCTGCGCCCAGCGACAAGCGCCTGCAGGGGCCGAAGAAAATGGAACAGCATCCTTGCCCCTGTTTAGATGTAGGGACTCAAAGTGCATCATTGTCCTTATGCATGACAGCGCGGCACTCCATATTTTCCCGCTGTCTGATTTGCTGCAAAAAGTTACCGTTTTTGTTTACAGATTACGTTCGTATAGACTTCCAAAACTATTTGTCATATCGACAACCAAAAAGTGAAACATTAAGTGATTTTTAAGAAATGTACGTATTTTTACCCTATACACATAGGTATTTTTACCTATATACACAGCCTTCAGGGAGGGAATTTGAAAATAAGCCTGCAAAAGAGCAGGGTTGTCTATCCGTTATTTATATTTTCCTCGGTGTATAATGTTTCGGACTTCGTTTGAGAATTTTTATTGGACTCGGCAGGGATTTCCTGTATCCGAATTCGCGGCTGCGGAGAAGGCTTATCCGATAATTCAGGAATGTCAATGGTTTTCAACTCTGCCAACAGCGGATCATCATCATCCAAAATATCGTCCTCATCCGATAACGTATGAGTTGATACACTTTCGGATGTGGTTTCATCCAATTCTTCCTGGGTCTCCTGGTCTTCCTGCTCCAGTTCCTGTGTCTCGGAAGACTGCTGTTGTTCGACGGCCATGCGGGATAATATCGCCTGCTGCACCGCTTGTTCGGCGGGCCGGTCGGTCAGTGCCGTCAAATAAATAGGACCTTTAATTTCGGTCTGCTCGACGCGGATAAGCTGACTGCGCATCAGTTCCAGCATGGCCAGAAACAGGCCAATCATCACCAGTTTGTTTGTTTTGCCCTGAAAGATTTTTTCAAAGGTCAGCGGGCCTTCGACCTGAAGCCGATGCAGAACCTCGATTTGGTACAAGTCAATCGGCGTCTCATCGGTAATGTGACTGTAGCTGGAGGTGTACCCTGTCGCCTTCATGATGGAATCGAAAGCTTCCAGCAGTGTCCAGATGCTGACCTGATCCAGGTCTAATTCCGGCTCAGCACTGTTTTTCATGCCGGACAAAATCGTATCGGGGCGGGTGAACCGCTGTTCTCGCTGCTGGGCAGCACCGGCCAGCAGATTCGCGGCATCTTTGATGCGTTTGTATTCCAGAAGCTGACGAACCAGATCGGCTCGCGGGTCGCCGGTTTCGGCCTGTTCGGTTCCTTCAGCTTCGGTTCGCGGCAGCAGCATCGCGGATTTGATTTCCATCAGCGTCGCCGCCATAATCAGAAAATCCCCGGCCAGATCGATATCCAGGGATTGCATCATCTGAATATATTCGACATATTGGGCCGTAACACGCGCAATGGGGATATCGTAAATATCCACTTCTTCCTTGCGGACCAGATACAGCAGCAAGTCCAGCGGCCCGGCAAACACCTCTAAATTGACGCGATATTCGTTCATCGATTCCCCATGGGACACAGCCCCACCGCCTTGCGTACTTCATCGATGGTCTTTCTGCCGATCGCACGAGCCCGCTGGGCGCCGTCCTGTAATATCTTTTCCACCTCGTCGAGATTATTTTCGAGGTCTTTGCGTTTTTCACGGTACGGACGGAAATAATCATGAATCATTTCGACCAGCCGCTTCTTGGCATGTCCATACCCCATGCCCCCCTGCCGATATTTCTGGTCCCATTCGGCGAGTTCCTCGGGGCTGGCAAACAGCTTGAGCATCGCAAAGACATTGCATTTGGATGGATCCTTGGGGGATTCCATCGGTGTTGAGTCCGTCACCACACTCATGACTTTTTTCTTGACGCTGTTTTCCGGCTCGAATATCTCGATGGTGTTGCCATAGCTTTTGCTCATCTTGCGTCCGTCAATCCCCGGAACCACCGCAACCGACTCAAGAATATAATCCTTGGGCAGCGGGAAGATTTCGCCATAAGCATTATTGAAACGCTGGGCCATATCGCGGGTCATCTCCAGGTGCTGCTTCTGATCGGCGCCGACGGGGACCAGATCGCTCTTGAACAGCAGAATATCCGCGGCCATGAGGGCTGGATAGGTAAAAAGCCCCAGATTGGGAGAAAGGCCCTGAGCTACTTTGTCTTTATAGGTGGTGCACCGCTGGAGCAATCCCAGAGGCGTTACACACGACAGAAACCAGGTCAGCTCGGCCACTTCAGGGACATCAGACTGCCGCCAGAATACGGATTTTTTGGGATCCAGTCCCAGCGCCAGATAGTCCATCGCCACGTCCAGTATCCGTTGGCGGATGTCATCTGAAGTGGGATTGGATGTCAGCGCATGATAATCGGCAATGAAGTAAAAACCTTCATTTTCATCCTGCAGCTTGAGATTCTGCCGCATCGCACCAAAATAATTACCTATATGCAACTTACCCGATGGCTGAATACCTGATAATACTCGCACTCTCATCTCCTGAATTAGGCATTGAAGAATAAAACGCAAATACTATCAACTTTCCATCGATAAGTCAATCTTGCATCCATATTTCCAAGGCGTTATTCAGTCATTACCTGTCTTTTTTAAAGTATACAAAAATCTTATTCCAGCCAATTTCCCGCCATAATCATATAATCAAGGATGTCAATCTGGCAATCGCCATTCAAATCGATATCAAGCGGCAGCCTGCAATCCGCTTTGAGCCACTGGGCTGCAAAAAGCGAGAAGTCAGATTGATTAATATATCCATCATGCGAAATATCGCCTCGCATCGGTCCTGTCCAGGGACTTAGATAAGCTCCATCGATGATTTGCCGGGAAAGGCCCTGCCCCTGCCAGGCGACGGCCATGTGATCGGCGCCGTCTTTGTCTTTATGCAGGACTTCCATATAATATTTTCGTCCGGCCAGCAATTCCACTGCAGCCGATTGCTGGAAGGTGTATTTATCCCATTGGTAGGGATTCGTCCAGCCTGGAACCGATGCTATGAGGGCGGCTTTGTCAGGCGCTGCATCCGGACTGAGCCATAATTCACAGGAATCATCTCCGGCAATCCAGAAGGTGTAACTGCCGCTTTGAGTGGGGATCAGATACCCGCGGATGCGGCAGCCATAGCTGTCACCGAAATTGGATGGGATTTCCAGTCGGGGCAGATATTCGAAACCAGATGGATTATCAGGATAATTCGGATTGGATGTCAGAGTGCTGACCTGATCGCCGGCAACGCCATTCCACCATTCCCGAAGCACCGTTCCGGTCAGATCACCCACCAGCCGTATCGCCGGGTAAGGCGGCTGGGCCATTCCTTCGCCCAAATAAAAGCTGGTATGCGGCGGCTGATTGTAAGCCACATTCTGCCAGGCTACACCCAGTCGGTAAACCGGGTCGTGCATCAGGGTATAAAGCCGATATGCCGTTGGAATCGTGGTCGTAAAAATTCGCAGGTGGGTGTTGTCATTAGTCCGCAACATGATCTCTTCGCGCCAGTCCCCGAGCATATCCGCCTGAAGGCAGGGATTGGATTTAGTTCCATTGTTGCTTGCGACATCGTAATTGTAGATGGTCAGAAGCCGGCTGGAAGAGCCTGTCGCGGCATTCCACTTATCCAGTTTTGTACCATCCAGCAGTTCCCGCAATAAATCGCCATCCCACCAGATTGCATAATTGGTCGAGGGCGGATTGGTGGTGCTAATGACTTCGCCCGTACAACTGCGTATGCCGCCAAATCCCCAGCATTCATAACCTGGATACCGCGGGTCAATATCGGCTGAAACGCCCCGCCCGACATCGGCATTGTCCGTCTGCCAGAGAATCTGGCCGGTGTTGGCATCCCGGAACGAGGCGCCGGGCGTCCCCGATCCCTCGTGGATGGTATATACTTCGTATCCCGGCCGGCTCGGGTCCAGATCCGACACATGCATCGCATCGCCGTGACCAAAGCCCGTGGAATACAGTCCCTTGCCGTTGTCGTCGATTGCACAGGCGCCATACAGGATTTCATCTTTGCCGTCGCCGTCCACATCGGCCACACTGAGATTATGATTGCCCTGACCGCGATAAGCACTGTTGCCTGCGGTGCCGTCATCACTGTCAAAGACCCATCGCAGGCTGAGTTTGCCATAGCGAAAATCCCATGCAGCCAGCACCGTTCGCGTGTAATAACCTCGACACATCACGATACTGGGACATTCTCCGTCCAGATACGCCACACAGGCCAGAAACCGATCCACGCGGTTGCCGTAATCATCCCCCCAGATGGCATTAATCTGAGACGATGTGGGCGTCAAAGTCGTTGGATGACGCGGAACAACATAATCTGCACTATCCAGAATCGCTCCGGTTTGTCCGTCAAAAACGGTAAAATATTCCGGACCGGCAAGGATATATCCGCTGGAATTCCGCCAGTCGGCAGCGGCATTGCCAATTAGGTTGCCAACACCGTCAATCGTTCCATCGGCTGTTTTGCAGGCGACCTCCGCTTTCCCGTCACCATCGAAATCATAGACCATAAACTGAGTGTAATGAGCGCCCGCACGGATATTAACGCCCAGGTCTATCCGCCATAAAAAGGTACCATCCATTTCATAAGCGTCCAAATACACATTTCCCGTGTAGCCGGGCTGGGAATTGTCTTTGGCATTGGATGGGTCCCATTTGAGAATGATTTCATACCGGCCATCTCCATCCACATCGCCCACACTGGCATCATTGGGGCTGTACGTATAGCGGACACCATCGGGCGTAGTGCCCCCGGCGGGAACCTGAAGCGGTATATCATGATAAAAAGTACTCCACACCGCAACCGGATCGGACAATTCCTGCTCCACGCCGTCAATGACAGCAGCAATGCTGTATATACCGCTCGCACTGCCGCCGGTATCGACATAATTGGTTGATGTTGTAATTGGGCTTGTGTTTATTTTTACAGAATTACGATAGACATTAAATGCAATATCCTTCGGGTCCGTACCCAACAGACGCCACCCGATATAGACCTTGCCGCCCCCCTGCCAGACAGCCACCACCCCGCGGTCCAGCTTTTCCATAGAGCGCTTTGGGGTTGATAATTGAATCGTCGTCAGGATGGTTTGATTGAGTGCTTCACTATAGGTAATTTCGACTTTCCAACCCGGTTCAGTCGTCAGAAGTCCCGAATCAACCAAGCCTGCAAAAAAACTAACCATATCACCCGTACAGCGGGCAACGCCATTTTTCCGTATATTGATTTTTCCGGTCGCTCCGTTATAAGCCACACGAGCGCCCCCCATGTACACCTCGCCGCCCCAGATATTCAGCAGCCCGCTGCTTCCTGAACCATACCCGACTGTTAATACACTTTTACAGACTAAGGTTCCTCCGGTCATGGTCACAACGCCAGTGCCTGAGCCGCTGCCGATATAAATATTGTTTCTGACATTCAGCGAGCCGCCGGTAACTGATACGGTACCATTCCAATAAGCGGCACTGCCTGGCCGCAATTCACCTGCTGAGACAGTTAAGATTCCGCCGGCATTAACAGGCAAAGATGATACAGAATAATAGGATACAGATGTATTTGAAAAGATGGGATTATATGGGGTGCCTGCCACGATGGTCACGACGCCATTTGGAGCGCCGGAAGGATTCCAATTGCCGGAGTCCATAAAATCCGTACTGACAGACCCTACCCAGGTAGTGTCGGCACAAGCCAGACCGGCGGCAAAAACACATCGTAAAATCAAAATCGCCTGTTTGATTGCTGTCTTTGTTTTCATTCCTTCCTTATACCCATAAATCATTTATATATAATAATTTATATAACCAACAAAGATATCAGCCACGACCCCATAACATACATACCCCCATCTTTAACCACTATTATATAGCAAATCGCTGTATGAATTTGCTAAAATTCTTTTAAGAAATACGGTTTTGACGGGATTTAGGGGCCGGGTTATAAAATTTTTCAAAAATACATCTAATTTCTCCGAGTTTGTCTATATTCTTAATGATTCAGGGAGTCTTATATTGAAATGAATTAAGATATCTAAGATATGCCGCATCATAAAATACACAATGAAGATTACCAGCTTTTCATCAAGCTGTATCTGGCTAACGAACGGCGGATTTATGGATACGTCAGGGCGCTAATTCCCAATTGGTCTGATGTGGATGATATTATTCAGGAATCGGCTTCGGTCATGTGGTCGAAATTCGACGAATTCGAAAAAGGCTCCAATTTCAGCGCATGGGCCTTGCGAATCGCCCATTTTCAGGTCTTGAATTACTACAAAACAAAAAAGAACAATAAGCTTTATTTCAGCGAAGAAACCGTCCATTCCCTGTCGCAGAAAATCCTGTCCACCAATCCCAATACCGATGAACGATTAAATGTCCTGAAAAAATGCATTCAGAAGCTGCATGACCATGAACGGTCGTTGATTGAACTGCGATATGAGCCCGGGGCAACGACCAAAAGCGTCGCCCATCAGACCGGCAAAGAAGTCCATTCCCTGTACAAATTATTCAACAAGATTCATGCCCGGCTGCTGTTGTGTGTCCGGCGTACTCTGGCCGAGGGGGAACTGATATGAAGATGACCCCGGAACAGTTAAACAGACTCATGACCCTGCTGGGTGCCTTACGCGAAGACATCCTGACGGACGCCGAATTCGCAGAATTAAACCAGATGCTTGAGACTATCCCTCAGACGCAGGATATCTATCTGGATTATATTACTCTGTGCACCGAGCTATGCAATCTTCAGGCGGCAACCCGCCATAACCCGACAATCACGCATGCACTCCAGCACTCTGAAAACGCTGCGGTCGGCGATCCTTCCATTCCGCTGGATGTCCTGGAGATGATGGGCGATTATGAGCGTACCGCAGAGCGGATTGAACTGCCCCGTGAAACGGAAGACTCATGTTCCCCGATGCCAATCCACAGGGTCTCGCATAATATCTCCAGGACGCCGATCATCACGGCGATTGCATCCCTGGCAGCCCTTGTTTTTCTGCTGATTTATATTTATCTCAAGCCTCAAGCCACCTTTGAGGTGGCTACCATCACCGATTCCATTCATGCAAAATGGTCTTCCAGCCACCCCATCAAGCCCGGTTATCGTGTCTCGGTCGAACTGGAACCGATTCAACTGCTTTCGGGGGTGCTTGAAATGGAAACCGACCATGGGGTCAAATTGCTTCTGGAAGGGCCGGCGGAGTTTCGCTTTACCAATTCCGCAGAAATCGCCATGAACTACGGGAAACTCTATTCCACCGTCGGACCTGCCGGCAACGGCTTTACCGTCCAGACCAAAAACTCCAGAGTTATCGACCTGGGGACGGAGTTCGGCGTGCTGGCGGAGCTGCATGGCAACTCGGAAGTGCATGTGTTTCGCGGCAAAACGCTGTTCATTGCCGGCAGTAAAGATGCGGTGAAAACAACCGTCGATGTGCCGGCCGGCCAGGCGTATGCCGCCAATCATTCCGCGGCCCGCCGAATTGATCTGAATAACGCCGGATTTGTCAAAGCGATTGATTCCAAAACCAACCTGATATGGCGCGGACAAAATGAAATCAGCCTGGCCGATGTGGTTGGCGGAGGTAATGGATTTGAGGCCGGCAGGCCCAACGTGGGGATCAATCCGCTTTCCGGGACTTTCGAGACCATCAATCGTTTGAGCCGAAAGGCCGGCAATCGATTTACAGCCGTTGTGTCCAATGCGTTCATTAATGGTATTTTTGTTCCGGATGGAACGACCGAACAGATCGTCAGTTCGGCCGGGCATATATTTAAAGAATGCCCGCCAACACACGGTTTCTTTTACGCCCCAGCCTCCAACACGCCCAGTGAATTCAAGGATTTGACGCTGTTTCTGGGGGGCACCAACTACAGCCTGCCGCAGAATCCCAGCATCTTTCTCCACGCCAATCTGGGCATCACATTTGACTTGAATGCCTTCCGCAGCCGCCTGCCGGGAGCAGCTATCGAACAATTTGTGTCTGAAGTCGGTGTTTGTGATACCGCACCAGGCCCCTTCAACGTGGATATCTGGGTGCTGGTTGATGGACAGGTGCGATATTCCAGAACCGGTATCACCGAAAAAGGGCTTCAGGATTTGCTGAAAATAAACATCCGGGCCCAGGACAGCTTTTTAACCTTAATCGCCACTGAAGGCGAAAACTCGGATGATAATCCGGACTATCAGCGGTCTTCCATCGGCTGCGACTGGGTTTTATTCGGCAGGCCGGTGTTGAAATTGAAAAATATCCCTTAGAAACCCGTGTACTAAGGAACTTATCAACTTTATTTCAGGAGGTTATGTTATGAGAAGAAAAGTATGGTTTATGATTCTTTTGGCGGGTATCTGCGGGCTTGTCGCCCAGGCGGAAGTGACCACCACCGTAGTCAGCTCCGCCGACACAGGAATCCGCAGCGCTTCAGCCACCTACGGTGCAGATACCTATATGTACATTTATGGTGCAACTTCAACGTATTATATTGGCTACGTGCGTTTTGACCTGAAAGGATTAAGTATTTCAACCGTTCTGGATGCCAGTTTGAAAATGACCGTATCCGGCGGCGCCCCCCGTAATGACTACATTGTGACCGGACGGTATGGTCTGCATGGATTAAACAATGTTCCCGGCAACACCCCCCAGAACTGGGACGAGGCGACACTGAACCAGAGCAACACCGGCCTGGAAGTAAGCTGGTCCACCTCCGGCGGAACCCTCGATTTGGCCCGGCTGACCAACCTGGATTCGGACGATTCTACCGGTACCACCGAGACCCTCGTAGCCGGAACCGGCGGGGCTTATGCACCGGGAACAACCATCACCACCACAGGCGCTCCGCTTGTAAGTTTCCTGCAGAGTCGAGTCGATGACGACGGCCTGGTCACATTCATCATCCGTCAGGACGCCAGCGGAGCCCGAGGCTACGGTCTGGCCACCAAAGAAAATGCCACCGTGGACTATCGGCCTGTTTTGACTCTCACCTATATTCCCGGCGGCGCCAGCAACCCCCAGCCCGAAAATGGCGCGGTTGTCAATAAAGATCTGCTGACGGCGTTAAGCTGGAATCTCAATCAACCCGGCATCGGGAAATGCGATGTTTATCTGGGCACAGAACCCAACCTGCTGACCATGGACAAAGTGACCCTGTTCCCGGCGGGCAGTTCCGTTGCGATTAACGACTTTGCAAAATATAGTGCACCGCTCAAAGACGGCACCTATTACTGGCGCGTGGATTGCTACATCGGCAACCCCCTGCCGAACGAACCGAATCTGCCCGGGCAGTTCTGGAGTTTTACCGCCACGTCCACACCGGTTATTACCCAGCAAACCTCTCCGGCAAAGCAATCCAAGTTTGACGGCAAGGGTGAAACGGCGGAATTTACCGTCGGTCTCAACAGTTCCACCCCGATTACCTATAGGTGGTACAAGAGTATCGATAATGCCAACAACACACCTGCCGATGATGTTCTGGTGGGCACCAATTCCCCGACGCTGACCCTGAGCAATGTTACGACTGCTGATCAGGGCTATTACTACTGCACAGCCGCCAACCCGGGTGAAACCAGAACCAATCCGGCACGGTTGTCCATCAAACGGCTGCTGGCCCACTGGAAACTGGATGGCGACGCAGCGGATGCCTCGGGCAGCAATCTCAACGGTACGCTGTTTGGAGAACCAGTCTTTGCCGGCGGCGTCAATGACAAAACTGGCCAGGCAATGGTATTTGACGGCGTCAATGATTATATCCGTGAACCCAACAGCTTTGATGATTTCACACCCGGCGTCACGGTTTCGGTCTGGGCCAAACCCACCGCTGCCGGAAGCTGGGCACGATTCCTGGATTTCGGCAATTATGATGGAACGACCTACAGCGACATCATTTACCTGAGCCGAAACAGCACATCGAACAGCTTGAGCTTCACGGTGTACGGCGGGACAGCCGGCACAACGATTACCGCCACCAATGCCATTGCGTTAAATGAATGGCAAATGTTTGTTGCCACAATGGATGATCAGGGTAATGTCGTTCTCTATAAAAACGGCTTGCCTATCCAGACCGGAACCATTCCCCAGACACCGGCGATCATCACCCGAACAAGCAACTTCATCGGCAGAAGCAACTGGTCGGCTGATGCATTGTATGCCGGCTCCATGGATGATATTTATCTGTATAACTATGCTCTCACCGCAGATAATGTGGCCGATATGTACTCGGACATTGCGGGGAATTTCTGCAGAACCAGACCGGCTTATGACTGGGATGGAAACTGCAAAGTGGACATCGGCGATTTTGCCACTTTCGCAGCTCAATGGCTGACCTGCGGCATGTATCCGGAATGTCCATAACAAACACAGAATGACGTTTCAAATCAAGGCGGACGGTGCAAGCTGTCCGCCTTTTTTATTTCACGTTACGTGCGGCAATCCGGTCGGCCCATTTCTTCTGCCACTTTTTATAGTCATTGGCAACGGTCCGGCCCCAGCCGCCATACCAGGAATAACCGTTTCTGCGGTCGGTACTCAAATCATTAAAATTATAATATTTGACTCCGTCGCGGTCGGCAAAAAAAGGACGATTGGTTTCAATCTCATAAAACCGGGCCCACAAAGGCTCTGCCTGCGGATCCTCAACGGCAATGCGATTGCCGCCGGACTTGGTGATCCGAATGCCGTGAATCACGGACGCCTCATACCACTGTGCTCCGGCCATCACAGAATCGATCACCTCGGGACCGGGATTGTCCAGCGTCATCAGCAGGCGTAAAATAGAGGCGCTTTCTGAACCACTAAGCGACACCAGTTCGTAACTGCGGGCCGGACGGGGGGAAAAATCTACGGCATCGTGCTGGGCACACCAGACAGTCAGCTTGCCATTGACCCGAATCTGACACTTGAGAATACAATCGATGCCGCGGTCGAAGGCTTGTTGTGCTGCGTTGCGATTGCGGGCATCCAGGAAATCATATAAAGGCAGGGAAGCGGCATCCCGCATAAAAACCATCAGGTGCACCATGGTATCATCGTTGAAGGTAATGTAACGATGATACTGTTTGCTCAGGGGGTAATACTGCGGCCAGCCGCCGGAAGGATACTGAGCTTCGAGAATATGTGCAAATCCCCGGAGGAAGGCCTGTTTATAACGCTCATTGCCGGTGGCCTTGAAGATACGGGCCAGAAATCGCATCTCTCCCACGGTGGCCCCATTATCAAAAGTGCCTTTGAGAGCATTGGGATCACCCGTGTAAGGCTTGCGGGTCGTATCCACATTTTTCGGCCAGCTTCCCGCCGGGCTTTGCCAGGTCAGAAAGGTCTCGGCAACCTGTTTTGCCTCGGGGCCGGCAAACCAGGACTCAACTTTGTTTTCATACTGATCCAGATATGATTCCGCATAAACCGACACCATCAATAACAACACAAATCCGGCTAATCCTATCTTTTTCATAAATGCCTCGTTTATTGTTGTGGTTTGATCCCATCTGCAAGCAGGTATTTACATAATGCACAGTGTTCAAGTCTCTCAAGGCCTTCTACCACGGATAGTGCGTTTAATTTCGCTCCGGCCGGGGTGGTATGGGTGTGATCTTCGAGAAAGAACTCCGTTTTTACTTTTTCCTGTCCTAATGCTTCATAGTGGTCAGCGATAATATCATTTAAATCCACAAAATCCGCTCCGCCCTGTTTGGCCGCCTGTGAAGCCCATAAAGTATAATCATTAGTCGCACGGTTAACTGTTTTGCCTTCGCTATCCCACATATTGCGAGGGACCAGTGACAGGATTATCGGGGTGGCTCCTTTGGCTTTGGCATCGGCGATATATTTGCGGAGATACCAGCCGTAGGAATATACAACTTCGGTCTTGCCGGTGGCTTCCATAACCACTTCCTGAGTATCGTCACTGTTATTATGCAGAGAGGCCCTTGCCCGGCCGGTGTTGAGCGGGCCGTTATCGTTGTGGCCGAACTGAATCAGGATAAAATCGCCCGATTTCATCTCGGAAAGGACCTTGTCCCAGAGGCCTTCAGTCTGAAACGTCCGGCTGCTGCGGCCGCCGAGGGCACGGTTTTTGACGTTGATTTTGGTGGTATCGAAATAGGCCGCAATCGGATCCCCCCATCCCTGCAACCCTCGCGTGTTGTTTTTGACCGTCGAATCCCCGATAATCCACAGTGTGGGAAGATTATTGGTCTGGTCCGCAGCAGGCTTGTCGAGTTGTATCTTTGCCAGCGGAATCAGTCGAGCCGGGCCCAAGAGACCGGCGTCTCGTATCGGCCAGGAGGATGCATCAAACGGCTTATAGTCGATATTGACAACGTTGGCGTCGTGGAAGTTTTTCCAAGGCACCTTGTTGATATCCATATCCCGGATACGATTGGCTGCCACATTGGTTACATCGATTTCCAGCAGATTGCCGGATGCTTTAAGCAGCGATGAGGGTACTTGGATTTTAAACGGTATGGTAAAGGCCGTTCCCAGACTCTGACCATTCAAGAAAACCTCGGCGCTGTCGGCAACACGCCCAAGGTCAAGCGTCCACGATTCGGCTTCAATGTCGGGCTTGTCAAATGCCAATGAATATCGGGCGGTACCGGCAAATCGGCGGGCATTGTCATCCCCAAGGACCGTCCAGGACGCCAGTGACTGGGTTTCAAAGGATGCCGGGATTGCAGGGCCGCCGTCGGTAAACCGGACTTTCCAGAGGCCTTCGAGGGCAATCGGCTGGCCGGCGGTTTGATAATAATCCCATTTGGCAATCGGGGCGGTTGCCGTTTTCAAGGCACGCAGAATCATCGACTGGCCCGGTTCAAGCTGCAAATACACTTCGGTCTGCCCTTCGGCTGTTTTTCTGGATGCTGCCAGGCCGGATTTGCCCGTCAGCGGGTCCATCATCACAACCGACTCGGCCTTAACCGACAATTTGACCCAGTCGTTCAGATACGGCGTCGCAGGATTATGGATGAATTGTTCATCCTGGTTGGTGATGAAATACCAGCATCCGGCATCATCCGCACGCCGGATATAATAAATCCCTTGATGATCCACCATGGATTCCCGTCGTACCGCGGCAGACTGAAGCATTGTTTCCAAATCCGCATTGACAAAAAACCGCCCCTTGCCGACCGATGCCGTCCGGCCGGACTGGACGGAGGTATCCCAGGTGATGGAATCCATCAACGCCTGCATGGTTTTACGCTGCGTTTTCAGATCGTTTAGTCCAAACACATCAGACGGGAGTTTATCCACAAATAAAACCGCGGCCCCCTCTTGCGCAAGACGATGAAGGGTTTGCAGGGTTTGCAGCGGAATATAGGACACCGGCGGTACAACAATCGCCTGGTAAGTGCCGCCGGGAAGACTCACACCCGGAGAGCCGGCCTTGGCCTGGGCTAACTGCCGGTCGGATACATAATCAAACGCATAGCCTTTTTTCCACAGAATTGAGGCGACCTGGCCAACCGGCTGGCCGCGCAGCCATCCGGTCCCATGCACGGTCAAATCCTGATTCAGACCGGCCGGGTCGGACCAGTAGTCGCAAATCGGCCAGTACAGCAGGATATCATTGTCGGGTTTGCCCGCCTGCAGAACCGACTGACACCGTGCCAGATAGGTATTCAGGGCAAGGACATCCCTCCAGATGGAATTGCGAGGATTCATTTGTGTTGAAGCATAAAAAACCCAGCCCGGCCATGGTGCTTCTTTCGGAGAATAGCAGGTTCCATGGTAAAAGACATGATTGATCCCGCTGACGAATAGGCCATCGATAAACGGTTTTAAATGCCCCAACGTCACCTGAAAATGCTCCTGCAGCCAGGTTCCCGTCTCACAGGAGGTGAATTGACGCCCTGCCGTGTGAGCGGCCGAGGAGGCAAATTTGGCAACCAGCGGATTACGGTCAAACCGGAAAAATTCGGTTTCAGGGCTGTCAGACAGGGCATACAAGTCAAGCAGATTGGCCGGTGAGCCATGAGCCTCATTGCGCGTTATAAAACCTTTCGATTTGGCCCACTGGACCCAGGTCTGTGTGAAATTATCGGTCATCATCTCGGAAATCGTCCAGCGATAATCGGCCTTGACGCGCGAGGCAAGCTGCGGATCGGTATCTTTATCCAGTAACGCCGGCAGATAATCCTGCAGTCGATAGCCCCTGCGTTTCTGGAACTCGCTGAGCAAATCCGGCGACCAGTTGCATACATATTCATAGGAATCATGATAGATGGCTCTGGGCATGCGTCCTTTATAACCGCTGAATGCCTTGTCGAACTCTTTCAGAAATGTTTCTGTCGCTTCGCGTGAGAAGGGATTGAGCATGTGCCCCTGTCCGCGGGGGGCGGCACGTTTGACCTTGCGTCCCGAGGGCTGCTGCCACAGTTCATAAATCTGCCAGTCGCCCTGCGGGGCCGACCATTGAATCTGGCCCTCTGCAATCTTCTCGGTCAACTCCATAATCTGCCCATTCGGGCCATACGCTACGACGGCCTGAACCGCCGGATTCACTTTATACTGGACTTCGGTCGGGCCTGTTACTTTTTCAACCTTGTATTTGACGCTGGCATTGGCCAGACCATCGGGAATCATCGGCCCGCCGAAACACCACCCGGTACCCAGCGTCATATCCACGCCCAGGCCCAGTCGGTCGGCTTCAGTCACCGACCAGTCCAGCATCTCCATCCATTTCGGGCTGAGATAGTCGATATAGCGATCCTCGTATCCTTTAGCTCCGTAAATCGGAATAATATGCACGCCGCCCATGCCGGCCTTCTGATATTCCTGAAGCTGGGAGGTGATATTGTCCTTATCCACCGCGCTGCCCATCCACCACCAGTAGGCCCAGGGACGCATGTGTCGGGAGATTTCCGGCCAAACCTGGACATCGGATTGCGCTGCGGCAAGAGAACACCAGCCGGCAATCCATAATACAAACAGTTCAATACCATATTTCCAGATGAATTGACAATGGCGAATTCCATGGTAAACATCATGTTTCATTGTGCTGTCCTTATTCCAATTGCTGAATATTATCGCAGTTTTTCAATTGCGGTTTGGTGCCGTCTCCGGTTTCGATCCTGACATTGGTAAACGTCCAGTCCTGGGCATTACTGATAGTACCGGCAGTGGCGGCTTTGATCAGGATATTTTCAAAGATAAACCGTCCGGCACGCTGATTTTTTCGCCCGGCCACCGCAAAGGCCGTCTCGGAATCAATAGATTCGATATTTTTAATGGTAATATCGTGAATATACGGCGTGCCTTCTTCCTGTCCCACCTGCCGCATCAATACCATCCAGTGCAGCGGCAGCGGCTTGCCTTCGGCTTCGATCTGTTTGCGGACTTCCTCGGGCACGGTGTTGTAGGCCGGGTACCAGTCGTAATTCAAATCGATGGTCTTTTCCACTTTCCGCATGGTAATGTCATGAATCTGAATATCCTGAACCGTCCCGCCGCGGCCCTGTGTGGACTTGAAACGAATCCCCGAGCCGGTTCCATAGGCCTTGAGCCGATAGACCTCCACATTGCGAATGCCGCCGGAGGTTTCACTGCCGAAGGTAATCAGGCCATGCCCCCTGCGGGCGATACAATCCCGGATGATGACATTTTCCGTAGGCCGGTTGACCCGCAGACCATCGGCATCGCGTCCGGCCTTCAGGCAGAAATTGTCGTCGTTGCAGTCGATGTCGCAATTCTGGACCAGAATATCATTGGACGAATCGATATCAATCCCATCCGAACTGGGGCCGAACTGGTCGTCCCGATTGGCCTTAATTGTCACGCCATCCACCACCACATGGTCACTGAAACAAATATGAATCGTCCAGAAGCCCGGCTCTTTGAGCGTCAATTCCTCCACCGACACATCCGAGGATTTATAAATCAGCACCAGGCGAGGCCGCTTGCAGTCGTAATCCACAATCCACCGAAGCCCTTTGGCGCTATAGTCCTTATTCATCGCCCAATACCGATCCCACCACATCTTGCCCGAACCGGTAATGGTTCCCTTGCCGTGAATTTTAACATCTTTGAGATAATGGGCGTTAATCAAAGCCGCCGGCCAGTACATCTCAATCCCCGCCACGCGCGTAAACACCAGCGGATACGCGGCATCATCCTGTACGCCCTGAATCGTGACATCTTCATCCACCCGGAGATTGACCTTGTCCCGCAGGAAGATTGAGCCGGTCAAATACGTCCCCGGCGAAAATACAACCGTCCCTCCGCCGAAGAAATAACAGACGTCAATCGCCCGCTGGATCGCTTCCGTGCAGACGGTCTTGCCGTCGGCTTTGGCTCCGTAATCACAGGCGTTATATTCTTTGCCCGAAGCCGCCGCAGCATCTGTCTTCGGCTCAATCGGAGGCTTCAAGTCTATATAGGTAACTGCATCCCGGTCACAGGTTACAACCCCATCCTGATACTCCAGCTCGACAACCTGAATGGAACTGCGCCGCTGCTCGGGTGCATCTTTATTTGCATCCGTGCCCCTGCGTCCGGGGTGGGTGAAGTAGAATACATAAGCACGCTCGCCGCTGACCACCACATCGGGATGTCCGCCCTTGACCTGGTCATCTGTGCCCTGCCCGGGCTTTTCCAGCAGATTGCTCTTTTGGCGTGTCCAGTTGACCCCATCGTCGGAGACATAAAGCCCCAGCCCGTTCCATACATCCACCACCATCCAATATTTGTCTTTCCATCGAAAGACCTTGGGGCCTTCCCCCGGCTGGTCGCCGATCACTTTGCCGCCATCCTGCCAATGATATAAATCCTTGCTGTCGGCATAATAGATCGACTTCCTGTCCTTTTCATTGTTATACCACATCCGCCAGTTTCCATCGGGCATCCGCAACACACAGGCATCAATCACCCGATCCGACGCCAGGGCAAGGGTCGATTCGTATTTCCATTTCAGCAAATCGCTGCTGGTCAGGTGAATAATCTGGCGTGTACCCGACCAGTCGGTGTGCATGCCCGGAACAAAGGTCAGGTACATGTGATAGACCCCCTCATGGGCAATGACCTCCGGCGCCCAATAGCTGAATTCTCCTTGGCCATAGCCAATCTCCGCTTTCCCCCGATACGTCCAGGTCGCCCCGCCATCGGAGGATTCGGCAATCCCTATCGGCGTCCCATGCACCCAGGACACGCCGGGGGTATTCGGCACATTCGCACGGCGGTTGGTGTACAGCATAAACCACTTGTTTTCCTGCTGGTTCCAGCAGAGTACCGGATCGGCGGCGCCATCATAAACCGGGTCACGGAAAAGGGGTTTGGGGGCAGGCTTGCCCGGCCGGGGAGCCGATTCTGCGGCGGCGGAATATTCGCAAAACAAGGTCGAAAATACAAGAATACCGACAAAAGCCCCCATCGACGGTTTACAGCGTATCACTGTCATGAAAATCTCCTTATTCTGACATTAGCGACTCCATTCGGCCGGCAGTAAGTCCGATTCTATCCGCTAACCACCGGCAAAAATCGTCTAAGAGAATTTGAACAGAATCGGGCAACCTTGGGCCGGCCGGATACATCACTGTCCGAGCTGCATCATTATAACAACGAGATACTGCTTTGGAACAGGCTGAATTAACTGTTTCCATTCATAAATAGGCTAAATCAGTCGAGATTTGCCTTTATTTTTGCAGAAATTTACTTTTTACAATTACCACTCAATTGCTCACGATTCTGACTCCAAAATACACAAAATAGGACGTATTTCTGGATAGGAAGTGTATTTTGATTTTTATATAAATTAAAATGGCTAATTCAGGCCCCTTTTCTGATTAATAATATAGTAGAATAACCTAAACGGAACACGATGGATTCAAACAATAAAAACCGAGCCGAGTTTTTGTCGTTGTTTATGTCCAACCACAAGGCCATTTATGCCTACATCCTGGCTGTGGTATGTGACGTTCACAACGCCGATGATCTGATGCAGGAGACCGTCCTGTTTCTATGGGATCATTTTGACCAGTATAAATCCGGAACCAGTTTCGTTGCCTGGGCACGGTCGGTATCACGTTATAAAATATTGCAGTTTTTTGACCGGAATAAAAAAGAACCTGCCTTTCTGACCCATAACCTGCTGGAAGCCATCGAAAAAGACCTGGACCAGCGGGAACACGGGCTTGATGAGCAGTTTCGTATTCTGCAAAACTGTCTGGAGAAACTGCCCTCAGAACAGCGCCAATTGCTGCAGGATAAATACAACAAAGGCCTTAATATCAACCAGATTGCCGATATCCTGGGCAATACCGCAAACGCCCTGTACAAACGAATGGCCCGTATTCATCTGGCCCTGCTGGATTGCATGAATCGTTCATTGAAAATCCGGGAGGCCAATCCATGAATTCGCCTGCTGCCAATGCCCGGCTCTGTGAATGGATTTTACGGAAGCTCGAGGGGACTCTGACTGCCGAGGAAAACAAGGCCCTGATTCAACTGCTCGAATCCTCCCCCGATGCGGTGCACCTGTATAATGATATCATTCTTTTGTATTCCAGTCTGGCCACGCCGGGCAGGATTTCACTAAGCCCGAAAACGTTGGCCCCATCCAGCAAACAACTCAACGCCCTGCTGTTCAGCATGGCTGAGGCTGAAAATGATGCGCCTTCGCTTGAGATAGAATTGACACCCAAGACACCCGACATTATCCCGGCACAAAACATCACCATTGAAAAGGCAGTCTCGAAAATCAATACCACATCCCTGGTCACTGCCATTGTATCCCTTGCAGCGATGACATTGATGATTGTCTATGTCATTCTGAATCCCCGTATCTCCACGGAAGTGGCTACGCTGGCCGATTCCATCGATGCCCAGTGGTCGTCCGACAGTCCCGTCAAAGACGGCGGACGTCTTGTTGCGTCAACCCCGCTGCATCTGCTGGGGGGGACAGCCAAAATCATCACCGACAAGAACGTGGAATTGCTGCTGGAAGGCCCGATGGAGTTTTCATTTGATTCCGTTTCTGAACTCCGGATGAAGTACGGTCGCCTGACGGCCAAAGTGTCCAGCCAGGGCGTTGGCTTCTCCGTCAATACCCCCAATACCAAAATCATTGACCTGGGGACGGAGTTCGGGGTGTTTTCCGACTTGAACGAATCCACCGAACTTCATGTTTTCACAGGCAGGACCAATCTGATTACGCTGCAAAACAACAGCATTGTCAGCTCGCAGATGGTCACCGAAGGTCTGGCCCGACGGGTCAACCCGCTCTCTGAAATCCAGACTATCGCCCTCAAAACCGAGTCCTTCATACGTCATATCGATTCCTCGCACCAACTGATTCTCCGAAGCAGACATTTGAATCTGGCCGATATGGTTGGCGGAGGCAACGGCAGCAATACAGGGCAACTGAACGCGGGCATCAATTACCGCGGCGATATCGACATTCTGGACACGGTCAGTTCAGCCCAGGGACCAGAGCATTACATCCCCGTGGATTCCAGCCCCTTTGTGGATGGGGTTTTTATTCCCAACGGTTCGACCCAGGTCTCGTCACAGGGTTTGCAGTTTGAGTTTGAGCCGACCAATGGCCGCTACTGGATGGGGATTCTGAACGGTGCCTGGCACAAAGTCACGATTTCCGCCCGGATCCCTCGACACAACCTGCGGTTAAATGGGACTGAATACGGCGTGGACGGACGGCCTGCGATGTACTTAGCCGCCAACCAGGGCGTCACATTTGACCTGGAGGCGATACGAACCTATTACAAGACCGATGTAACGGAATTCACGGCCCTGTGCGGCATTTCCGAAACTTATAATGAATATAAACATTTGATGGACAAGAAAGCGTTCAGTGATTCGCCCAGGGCTGATTTTTATGTGCTGGTGGATGGACAGTGTTATTATGAACGCAGGGATGTCACCCCGACCGACCAGGCCGACAGCATTCGTTTGAGCATCCCTGCCGGTGCCCGTTTTCTGACGCTGGCAACCACACAGGGAAGCGACAACACCAACAATGGAGACTGGACGCTGTTTGCCGAACCGATGCTGCATTTGAAATAGCCATAGAATCACTATGAAAACAGCGAGACGATATGCGATAAACAAGCAGACAAATATGCCGGGGCGGGTCATCGGGATCCGCATCGGTTATGTACACTTTTATATGTGTGGAGGATAAATGATGAAAAAGATGAGTATTTTGATGCTGCTGTGTGTCATAGCAGGTCTGGCATCCGCGGCGGTGATCCAGACATCGAACACCCTGCATTACTGGAATTTCGACGATGGCACAGGCAAGGATTTGGCCGGGACCTTTGATGTGGCCGCGTATGAAGGCGCATCCTTAGCCAATGGTGTCGCCAATACGTTTGACAACCAGGCAACCAACACGGGAAAACTGGTCGCGGACGCCACAGGCTATACCAATCTGACGGCCCTTTCAAACTTTATCGGTGCCGATGGGTCGTTTACCTTCGAGGCGATGGTCAAGCCGATGCTGGCTGATTCCGGCGCCCATCAGGAGATCATCTGCGGCGAGAGTGACTCAGGCACTGCCAGCAGCCGCGGCTTTCAGTTCCGGATTCAGAATGACGATAAAACCCTTCGATTCCAGACGCTTTCCGGCTCCGTGGCGGCGTATGATGCAGCCATCGCTTATACCCCGGGACAATGGTATCATACCGCCGTAACCTTTAATGCGGCCACCAGCACCTTAACTCTGTACTGGACGATTGCAGGCGGTACGCTTGCCCAGGCCGGATCATGGGGCAATGTCGTCCCGCTCAACGGCACCACAATGACACGGTTCTGCATCGGCAATGAACTGCGTTCGGTGAGCGGCTATGGCAATGAAAACTTCGAAGGCTGGATCGACGAAGTCGGCATTCACGGCGTCGCACTGACTGCGTTCAATACAGCCATTCCGGAACCGGCAACGATGACGCTGCTGGGGCTGGGCGTATTGGGCCTGATGAAACGCCGTCGCGTCTAATTCTGTTTGTTTTATCAATATCTGTGAGGGATGCTCTGTCAGGAGCATCTCTCACAGCGGGCTGACTTGTTTTATGTACAGGTCAAACCAAAGCGGACGATTTTAAGCCGTATGGGTAAACGCATACGCACAGTGACAGGCCGCAGGACTCATAATGAAAACATATCATTTTATTCTTCCGATCTTGATCGGAATCTTAAGCATCCGGGGTTATGCGATTATCGCAGGGCCGTATTCTGCTGATGAGCATACGCTTCATTTGTATCATTTTGACGGCAATGCCAATGATGCGGTCGCCTCCAACGCCCTCGATTTAATCCTGTCCAATGCCACAGTCACCGCCGCGTCTTACTCCACCTTCGGCACGGCGCTGGATACCTTCACCGGCGGCAACACCGCGATTGCCTATACCGACGAGAAACTGGTAAGCACCTATTTTACGGGGGCTGACGGGGCCTTCACATTCGAAGCGATGATTCGGCCTTTTGTCGCCATCACCGCCATCCCCAATCACATGGAAATCATCTCCGGCGATGACGAGGACGCCAGTCGGGGCTGGCAGTTCCGAATCACCACCGCCGGCCAGCTTGAATTCAACAATCTCTCCGCCAGCGGCAATCAATTTCTGGCTGCATTGCCGACTGCGGGTGCCCATGCTTATGAAGCCGGCAAGTGGTATCATGTGGCGGTCACGTATAATGGTCAGCAAGGCACCGCCGGCAATCTGAAATTCTACTGGACCAAACTCGAGGCCGAGACAGGAACCGCCATCGAGCTGGCGTCCTTTCAAATGTCCGGCGATATCAATCCCAATTACGCCCCGGATTTTGCCGTCGGCAATGAAGCCCGCAACGACCCCGGCGAAAACTTTGAGGGATTAATCGATGAAGTCCGCATCAGCTCGATTGCCCGCGGACCCGACGATATGCTGTTTACCTCCAATCCGTATATCCCGGCATTTGTGGCACACCCTGCCGATGTGATCGCCAAACAGCCGCAATCGGCCCAACTGACAGCCGTTTTCCAGAGTCCTCTGATTCCATCCGTCCGATGGTTCAAGGCGGATTCACAGGGCGATATTGAAATCCTGCCTTCCGAGCCGGAAATCACCGTGACTATCACCTATGATATCAGTTCGAGCACTTATACAACCATTCTGCGATTAAGCATGGTAAGGATGGCAGACTCCGGAATGTATTACTGTATTGTCAGCAATGCCCAGGCTCAGGCAAAAAGCAATTCAGCTCAACTTCAGGTCCTCGGGATGACGGCCCACTGGTCCCTGGATTTGGCGGATTTCTCGGCCAATACGTATCTGGATATCGTCGGCGGCCATCATGCCCAGGCGACGGGTTTTCCGGTCTTTACGGTCGGGGCGGATGGGAAAGTCGGCGGCGCAGTCCTCATCGACCCACAAAACGGCTGGGCACAGACCGAGGCCTTCGACCCCACGCTTGGAACCCGCACTATGACCCTCAGTTTCTGGATCAACTGGCAGAATCCCAGCGGCAATGCAGAGGATTTGTGGATGAAATCATCCACAGCCGAAAACGATATCACGGTGGCCGATGGCATCCGGGCCGATGACCAGTGGCATCACATCTGCGCTGTATTTGACGGCACACTCGGCAGAGTTTATGCCGATGGCGTCCGCATCGCCGAAGGCCCCTGGCTGATGCCGCAAAATACAACTGCACTCCTGAATATCGGCTCGTCGCTGGACGGCAGTCAGCCTCTGACGGCCGCAATGGACGACCTGCGGTTTTATAACTACCCCATGACCGATACCGAAGTCGCGGATGTCTATTATGCAATCTCGACAAAAGGCGTCTGTATCCTGGATTTCACCTCGGCCTTTGACCTGACCGGTCCCGATGGCCGGCCGGACTGCCGGGTTGACTTGCTGGATTTTGCCATCGTCGCACAAGGCTGGCTCGATATCTACAATACTCCCGACTTGTCAGAACTGGCCGCCGACTGGCTGTCATGCAAACTCTACCCAACCTGTTCACAATAGTGGCGGAAACAGTGATAACGCCCACAGCCTGACTTTATTGTGAAAACGGAACGACTTTTGGCAATCACCATCAGGGTGCCGGGACTGCCGGGACTGCATTTTTGAGTAAATAATCCAGTCATTGCTATTATTATATGTATAAGACTGATTATTTTAATAATAATCCAATCTCGGCAGTCCCGTGCATCATCACTCCCTCGGGTTACATAGAAATGTTTGCAAAACTCGTGAAAAAGGTGCATTAAATACCCCATGGACTGAATGTTCGATATTTACCATTGTACCCTTTTCAAGAGATTATCTCTTGACAAATAAGAGAATCAGCCGGTATCCTAAGGCCCCAGGACAGGAATCAATCCTACCCATCCTGCATGTACTGTATTCGCTATACGTTGAAATGGATTTTGAAAGGAGTACACAATGGCCCGTTCTTGTATCGGTCGCATCCTGACATCGTGTTGTCTTGCCTCAATCGTTATCCTTATTGCATCGTGTCATAGAACATCCTCCGGCCCTGTAACATCGTTTTCTAAATTCGACGCTCAGGCCCGGCAATGGGTCGCCAAAATGACCCTCGATGAGAAAGTCGGCCAGATGACGCAGGCGGAATTATCCGGCCTCAAAGAGATGTCGGATATCGAGACCTATTTTATCGGCTCTATCCTCAGCGGCGGCAGCTCCGACCCCAAGGAAGGCAACAGCCTCGAGGCATGGACCAACACCTATGACAACTGCCAGAAACACGCACTGAAAACCCGCCTGAAAATCCCCCTGCTATACGGCATCGACGGCGTTCATGGCCATAACAACGTAATCGGCGCGGTGGTATTCCCCCACAATGTCGGCCTGGGCTGCACACGCAATCCGGAATTGATTAAAGAAATCTCCCGCATCACTGCCCTTGAAATCCGGGCCACCGGCATCAACTGGACCTTTGCCCCCTGCATCACGGTACCCCAGGATGAACGCTGGGGCCGCACTTATGAAGGCTTTTCGGAAGACCCCAAGCTGGTCAGTCAACTCGGTCAGGCCGCTGTGGAAGGGCTGCAGGGAACCGACCTGTCCAACCCGGTCACGGTGCTGGCCTGTGCCAAACACTATGTCGGTGACGGCGGAACGGCCTTCGGCTCGGCCCAGAAACCCAACAGCAAGAGCCTGCTGGATCAGGGCGATACCCGTATTGACGAGGCAACCCTGCGGCGGATTCACCTGTATCCGTATCCGGCATCCATTGCCGCCGGAGTCGGGTCCATTATGCCCTCGTATAATAGCTGGAACGGCTCCAAATGCTCCGGCAATAAATACCTGCTGACCGACGTACTCAAGACAGAACTGGGCTTTGATGGCTTCCTGATTTCCGACTATAACGCCATCGACCAGATCACCAAAGACTACAAAACCGCCATCATGATTTCCATCAACGCCGGCATGGACATGGGAATGGTCCCCAACACCTATCGGGAATACATCAAATGCCTCAAGGAACTGGTGCAGGAAGGCAAAATCCCGATGTCGCGTATTGACGATGCGGTCACACGAATTTTGCGTGTCAAGGCCGCGATGGGCCTTCTGGACAAGCATGCTTCGGTTCTGGCCGACCGCACGCTCCAACAGGAATTCGGCTCTCTCAAGCATCGTCAGGTCGCTCGTCAGGCCGTCCGTGAATCACTGGTCCTGCTGAAAAATCAGGGCAAAACGCTGCCCCTCTCCAAAACTGCCGCCCGCATCCATGTCGCCGGCAAAAATGCCGATGATATCGGCAACCAGTGCGGCGGCTGGACCATCGACTGGCAGGGTAAAAGCGGCGCCATCACCACCGGCGGCACCACGATTCTTGCCGCTATCAGGAAAACCGTCTCCGCCAATACGCAGGTCACATTCTCCAAAGACGGCACCGGGGCAGAGGGGGCGACTCTGGGTATCGTTGTGATTGGTGAGACCCCGTACGCCGAGATGGAAGGCGACCGAAGCGACCTGGCATTGGATGTCGAAGATGTCCAGGCGGTTGCCGAGATGAAAAAGGCCGGCATCCCGGTGGTGGTCGTCCTGCTGTCAGGCCGTCCTATGATTATCAACAATGTACTGGAGCAGGCGGATGCCTTTGTAGCCGCATGGCTGCCCGGTACCGAAGGTCAGGGCGTCGCGGATGTGCTGTTCGGCGATTATAAGCCCACCGGCAAGCTGTCGTACACCTGGCCGCGTTCGATGGATCAGATTCCGATTAATGTCGGCGACAAGAATTATGACCCCCTGTTTCCGTATGGTTTCGGCCTGACCTATTAAGAGAATATGATGCGGCGTAAGAATACACACAGGCAGCGGCTGCTGTGCATGGCAGGCCTTTTATGGGGGGCGATCTGCTGGGGCAGCACCGATATTCGGCTGAATTCGCTGGGCTTTTTGCCGTCGATGCCCAAGAAAGCAGCGATAATCAAGCCCTGCTCTGATTTTACGGTCCATCAGTCTTCCGACAACCGCGTCGTCTTTTCCGGCAAGACAACCGGTCCGACCTCTCAGAAAGATGTCAATCAGGACGTCTGGATTGCGGATTTTTCAGCAATTAAAACGCCGGGGCAGTATTATCTGACCATCCCCGGTGTTGGGCGTTCCATTGACTTTCCGATTGGTGATAAGGTTTATGACTCCGCCTTTTATACAGTCATGCGGGGCTTTACTCTGTGGCGATGCGGTACGGCGGTCCAGGGCGAGCACAACGGCATCCGATACAGCCATGCCCCCTGCCATCTGAACGATGCGTACCAGACATATACCGGCTTTGGCGACACGATCCGCGACGGCACCGGCGGCTGGCATGACGCCGGCGACTATGGCAAGTACACCGTCAATGCAGGCATTACCGTCGGCATGTTGTTTCTGGCCTGGGATCACTTCCAGCCCCGGCTTCAATCCTTCGCATTGAACATTCCCGACGCCGACGCCGGCTGGCCGGACTTTCTCAGGGAAATCAAATGGGAAATCGACTGGCTCTTGAAAATGCAGTATCCCGACGGTTCCGGCAAAGTCTCTCATAAACTGACCCCGTTGAATTTCCCCGGATTTGTCATGCCGGAAAAAGATGCATCGAAAACCTATTTTACCGACTGGGGCACAGCGGCCACAGCCGATTTTGTCGCCATGACCGCCATGGCCGCACGGTATTTTAAGCCCTATGATGCCGCCTATGCTCAGCGGTGTCTGGATGCATCGAAGAACAGCTATGCGTTTCTGAAGGCTAATCCAGCCGATAAAAAACCGGACCAGAAGGCCTTTTCGACCGGCGGATACGGCACCTCGGATTCGGATGACCGCCTCTGGGCGGCTGCAGAACTGTGGCAGACCACAGGCGACGCACAGGTCCTGCAGGATTTTGAAAATCAGGCCAAGGCTCTCGACAACAAGATTGATATCGTATGGGATTGGTCCAATATTCGAAATCTTGCGATGTTTACCTATCTGCTGTCGGGCCGGGAGGGAAAGAATCCGGATATTGCAGAGGACATCAGGCGCGATTTGCTTTCTGTCGCAGACGCCATCATCCAGCAGGCCCGCAAGGATGTGTACAGCAGGCCCCTCGGCGGTACGTATTACTGGGGCAGCAACGGGACCGTCGCCCGGCAGACGCTGACCCTGCAGATAGCTTATAAAATTGACCCGAAACCTGACTATCGCCACACCATACTGGACGCAATCTCGCATCTATTCGGCCATAATACCTATGGTCGGTCTTTTGTCACCGGAATCGGGTATTTGCCGCCTATGAATCCGCACGACCGACGTTCGGGAGCGGATGGGATTAAAAATCCCTGGCCGGGCTATCTGGTCGGCGGCGGAACCTCCGCCAGCAACTGGCAGGATGTTGAAGAAGATTATCGAACCAATGAAATCGCCATTAACTGGCAGGCGGCACTGGTTTATGCCCTGGCCGGATTTGTCAGTCAATAAAGGATTCCATCAACACAGAACAAGGAGTTGCAATGATGTACATTCACAAACACAAAAACGCATTTATGGTTTTTATCGTCCTTTTGCTGCTGACGGCGATACAGACTGGGTGGTGTCAGCAGGCCGCATCGGATGGCAAATGGATGCTGTGGTATCCCAAGCCTGCTGAAAAGTGGGTCGAGGCACTGCCGATTGGAAACGGGATCATGGGCGCGATGGTCTTCGGCAAGACCGACGTCGAACGCATCCAGTTCAACGAAGACAGCCTCTGGACCGGACAGCCCTGCGACTATCAGAATCCCGGCGCAGCCGAGGTCCTGCCCCAACTGCGGCAGCTTCTATTTGACGGCAAACAGGCCGAGGCCCAGAAACTGGCGATGGAACGCTTCATGAGCAATCCTTTGCGACAGGCCTTTTACCAGCCCTTTGGCGACTTGAAGCTGACCTTCGACGGGCATCAGAATCCCACCGACTATCGTCGCAGTCTCGATCTGCGGGATGCAATCTCTCGCGTTCAGTATAAAGTCAACGACGTGACCTATACGCGGGAGATATTCGCCAGCTATCCGGATCGCGTCATTGTGATGAAATTATCCTGCGACAAGCCGGGAGCGCTGTCGTTTCTGGCTCAACTGACCAGCCCGCACCGTTCGTCTCAGATTGTTCGCCTGAATGATTACAGCCTCGCTCTTCGCGGTCAGGTCACCAATCGCGGTGAAAACGGCCAGGAAAGCAAACTGCGTTTCGAAGCTCAATTGCTCGCAGCGGCCCAGAGCGGTCAGTGTTTCGTGTCTGACAACGGTATTCAGATTACCAATGCCGACTCGGTTACTCTGCTGCTGACGGCGGCAACCAGCTATGTCAATTACAAGGATATCTCCGCCGACCCGACCGCCCGATGCGAGAAGGTTTGCGCTGCGGTTCAGCAGTATTCCTATGACCAGCTCAAGGGGCGTCACCTGTCCGATTATCAGGCCCTGATGAATCGCGTGGATATCGAGCTGGGCGATACACCCGCATCACAAAATCCCACGGATCAGCGCGTCCGGGAATTCAGCAAAATCGAAGACCCCGCCCTGGCCGCTCTGTATTTCCAGTTCGGGCGGTATCTGCTGATTGCCTCCAGCCGTCCCGGCGGCCAGCCCGCCAATCTCCAGGGGCTTTGGAATGAGCAGATGTCACCGCCGTGGGGAAGCAAGTACACCGTCAACATCAATACCGAAATGAACTACTGGCCCGCCCAGATCACCAACCTGTTCGAATGTGCCGAGCCGCTGTTCAGCATGATTCAGGACTGCTCACAGACCGGCGCCGTGACCGCCAAAACCTACTACAACTGCCCCGGCTGGGTGCTGCACCACAACACCGACCTGTGGCGGGCTACTGCGGCAATCAACGCTTCCGACCATGGCATCTGGGTCACCGGCGGAGCCTGGCTGTGCCAGCATCTCTGGTGGCAATATGAATTCACCGGGGACAAGGAATTCCTGAAAAACCGGGCCTATCCCATTATCAAAAGTGCGTCCGAATTTTTCGCCGCCTATCTCGTCGAAGACCCGCGCAATCCGAATCGCTGGCTCATCTCCGGCCCGTCGAATTCTCCTGAACAGGGCGGCTTAGTCATGGGCCCGACCATGGACCATCAAATCATTCGGTCCCTGTTTACCAACTGCATCGATGCGTCCAAAATCCTTGAGGTCGATGCCGATTTTCGTGAGAAACTGGTTTCCATGCGTGCCCGCATAGCGCCCAATATGATTGGCAAACACGGCCAGCTTCAGGAATGGCTGGAAGATGTGGACGACCCCAGGAATGAGCACCGCCATATTTCGCACCTGTGGGCGCTGCATCCCGGACAGGACATCAACCGCTACGACACCCCCGACCTGTGGCAGGCCGCCCGTAAATCACTGGAATTCCGCGGCGACGGCGGAACCGGCTGGTCGATGGGCTGGAAAATCAACTGCTGGGCCCGCTTCCACGACGGCAACCATGCCTTCACGATGCTGAAAAATCAACTGACCCCGGAAAAAACGCTGCCCAATCTGTTCGATAACCATCCGCCGTTCCAGATTGACGGCAATTTCGGCGCCACCTCCGGCATCACCGAAATGCTGCTGCAATCGCACACCGGACGAGTTGAACTGCTGCCCGCCCTGCCCGATGCCTGGGCTGCCGGCTCCGTCAAAGGACTCCGCGCCCGGGGCGGCTTTGAAGTCGATATCCAATGGAACGAAGGCAAGCTTGTTAAAGCCAATATCAAAAATCTGACAGGACAGCCTCTGAAGGTACGCTATGGCGGCAAGGACATCCAGGTGGAAATCCCCAAAGGACAAACCCGCACCCTGACCGCGGAGCAGTTTAAATAGGCTTTGATACTATCGCAGGCAATCCTGTATCAGTGCGCAGAAACGTTGTCCAATAACCACCGCGTCATGTTGTTGGGCAACGTTTCTTCCATTCTGGCCCATGCTCTGCCGCCGGGATACATCATCAATGAGGGCCTTGATGGCATCAATCCATTCGTTCTCCTGCCCAGCAGCAAGCCCCGTTTTGCCGCCCATTAGAAAATCGGCGTTAATCCCTACCGGCGATGCAATCACCGGAAGCCCCGCTGCGAAATACTGCAAAATCTTGAAGCCGCACTTGCCGCGGGTGAAATTATCATCCGGCAATGGACACAGCCCGATGTCACAGGCCGCCAAATCCGCCGCCTCGGTTTCCAGCGACCAGGCCTTTTTCTCCACAGCCATTGCAGACAGGTCAAAGAAATCGTCGCAGATAATTCGCAAAACCACCTGCGGACAGGTCCTGCCAATCTGTTCCAGGGCAGGCGACAATTCCTTTAAATACCGCAATGTCGCCTTACTCCCAATCCAAACCAGGCGAATCCTGCCATCCGATGGCACCTTCTGTATGCCGCTAAATTTCGACGTATCCAGTCCGGTTGGCAGAATATGAACCGCCGTGCAGAATGGCCGGGCCTGTCCGGCCAGCCAGGCATTGCCCGCAATCACACAATCCACCAGCCGCATCGTCCGCTCAAACAGGCGAAAATGGCTCGAATGCCGGCAATCCGGCTTGCGCGGGCTGAACATAATGGCATCATCAAAATCATAAATGATCCGCCGGGCGTGCTTGCGTAAAATCCGGGCATCCCAGAAATTCAGCGTCTTTTTGTGCAGCAGGACCGCATCGTACTGCCCCGCCCCGACAAACAGCTTCCACCGTGCCCAGTACCCTTTTGGAAACCGCGCAACTGTGCATGCAATCCCCGCCGCTTCCAACAGAGGCAGGTAAATCCCAATCCGCTGCCGGAAACTGGCCCGGTCCGGATTATGTGACAAGATTAACAGGCGTTTGTGAGTCATCTGATAATTTCTATTCCAGGATTAGCCATAATCTGGAATTATTATATTGAAAATATCGATAAAAACAAGTATTTTGCTGACAGTATCCGGACTTCATCGGTTTGAGAATAGATGGACCATTGTCTCTGCGGAGCAGGATATCCATGGAAACAATAGTAAAAGTTGATATTCAAGAATTAATCCAGAAAAAAACACCGATTGTGATCGATATCGGCTGCGGCGCCAAGAAAAAGGAGGGCCGCATCGGCATCGATCGGGTTGATGCGCCCCAGGTTGACATTGTGACGGACATTGAACGCGGATTACCGTTTTTCCCTGATCAGTCCGTGGATGAGATACACTGCCGGAGCGTCCTCGAACACATCCACAACTTCGACCACCTGCTCAGGGAAATGATGCGGGTACTCAAAAAAGATGGAAAAGCCTATATCTTTGTCCCGCATTTTTCAAATCCCTATTATTATTCCGACCCCACACACGTCCGGCATTTTGGCCTGTACACGTTTTATTATTTTGTCGATTATCCGCTTCAATTGCGACGGAAAGTCCCGAATTTCTATTCCGACCTTCGCCTGCAAATCATCTCTCAGCGTCTGATATTCCGGTCCAAGTTCGGCCTGCTGGGACTTCTGAAGAAGGCCTTCGGCTGGCTGATTAACTGCTCCACACTGTTTCAGGAATACTACGAGGAAAACCTGGTGTACACCATCCCTGCTCATGGGATTGAATTTGTTCTCGGGCATCCTTCTAAATCATAAACGGGTCTTGCCGGCTATTGCTTTTCTGCCTCAAGAATAAACTTCGTAATGTCCGGATTCAGCAGCAAAGGCAGATATTGTTCAATCTTTGCGTCGTCCCAGTTCCACCAGGCAATCTTGAGCAGCCGCAGGATGGTCTCGTCGTCAAATCGCTTTTTGATCAGTTTGGCAGGATTGCCGCCCACGATCCCGTATGCGGGTACGTCTTTGGTCACCACCGCCCCGGCTGCAATCACAGCACCGTCACCAATGGTCACCCCGGAGAGAATGATCGCTCGATAGCCGATCCAGACATCGCTGCCAATCACCACGTCGCCTTTGGTGGCCGGGTGCCCCGTAAAGTGTTCGGCGGATTTCCACAACGAATTAAAAGGAAATGTGGTCACCCAGTCAATACGATGCTCCCCTCCGAGAAATATAGTAACGTCAGCGCCAAAAGAACAGAACGCCCCGACTTTCAGCACCGCCCCTTCCCCCCACGACATCACTTTGGGTTTTCCATAGCTCCATTTGCCGATTTGATATTCAGGAAAACGGACATTCAGATATCGGCTTTCTTTTTTCTTTTTGAAAAACCTGAACATAAATTCCTTTCTCGCCAACAAAATAAGATCGACGGACGGCATTCCTGCATGAGATGTCCTTCAGCACTCAGATGACGCGATTCCACGGAGCAGAACAGGCGTTCTTTTCCACCAAATCCATAAAGTGCCTGGCCATGACGACACAGTTATATTCTCGATGCGCCTGCTCCATCCCCGCAGCAGCGATTTTTTGCCTTTCGGATTCGTGCTGGATATACCAATCGGCCAATTCGATAAATTCCTCATACGTATCAAAATAGCACAAGTGCTTTTTGTCCTGATGCAGCAGTTCGGTCTCAGGAACCCGCTTGGCCAGCACCAGCGGCCCACAGGCCAGGCTGTTAATCAATCGGTCGGAATGGTACAGGGGAATTTCATTGGTGATGTTTATGCTCAGGGCCACTTTGGCATTGCTCAGGGCACGGAAATAATCCAGTCCCTCGACACGCGGTACGCCAAAGGCCCCATAGACCCGACAGCCCGGGCGCTGTGCAATCGTCTCAATCAGATGATATCGGTCGCCAACCTGCCCCAGACGCTGATGGATGGGCTTGCCGGTAAAAATGATATCCGCCTGCCATTTCGGGTCGGGAGCATAACGGTATTGAATATCCGGATCACAGACATTGGGCAAGAATGCACATCGCGGTACGCCGGCTTTTTTGTAGGTCTCCAGAAACGCCCCGCCGCTGGTGTTGACCACCATATCACACTTGGCCGCAATCGCCAGCCGTTCCTGATTTTTATCCGGGAAGGGATCTTCGTCGCGTCCTACGACGAACACCCCGGGCGCGGCCTGGCGAATAACTCGAATCGTTTCCGGTTCCAGATATTTCATCCCGAATATATACACGATATCGGGGTAATAGGTCTTAATCTGGCACACCAGCAGCTCATCCGTGCGGCGCTTGACGAATTTCGGCATAAAACGACGGAAATATTTGCCGGAAAAGGGATTAAACTGCGTCAGCACATTGCGATAGCTGAAACGCTGGACATCGTGTCCGGCCCGCAGAAGGCCTTTAATCCACATCCGGGACTGCAGGCGAATCGAACGCTCCGACTCGTCCTTGAAATCCGCGATAATCAAAATTCTTTTCATAGTCTCCCTGCACCCGCATTTCACTTCATAAATCCGGCGGCCAATACTCCATCTGAATTGTACAACCGGGCGATGTCATTTTTCAGGCATTGCGGGCAAATGCATAGATATCGCCGAAATTGGATATCTGGTTCCCCATATTTGTCAAATAAGCCTTCATATCCTGGGCCGAGAGACGTGAAGCCATCTCAAATTGCCCTGCTTCGCCAAAACAGAAATTATACTCATATTGACCGATAGCCGCCAGCCGATCGATGCATTCGAGTGTCTTTTCAATTTTTTCCGGGACAAACTCAAACGACAAGCAGGCAATCGGACAGGACAGCCCTTTGAGCACTTCGGCCTCAGCTCCTTCTACATCAATCTTGCAAAACCGCGGTCTCCCGTGAATCTGAATCAGCCGATCCATCGTCGTGGTTTTGACCTCCACCTGGTCGGCCCATTTGTGCGATGGAAAACGCCCGCTTTTTTTGACTGCGTCGATCCATTCTTTGCTGGTGGATGAAATCGTTGAGGATTTGTCAATATACAGCGTAATTACGCCTTCTTTTTCGCCCAGCGCCGAGGTCACAATAACCACCCTGTCTTTCTGTTGTCCAAAACGCCTGGTCAGAATACGCCAGCAGCTTTCCTGCGGTTCGACGGCGATCACTTTGGCACCGGCCTGCAGAAAAATGGCCGTCTTGTCGCCTACATTGGCTCCCACATCAAACACAATATCCCCGGGTGAAAAGAGCTGCTTGTAGAAGGCCAGCTGCACTTCTGTGTCCTGGGCATGCGTCTGACAGCGTTTCTGGACTTTTTTCCAGTTTCGATGTGCCTTGTATATCTCTTTTATTTTGGTAATCCATTTCATGGTGCATTTTTCCTTTATTTGGTAAACCAGAACATGCCGCAGGCATAACGCATGGCCGCGAACGGCTGCATATCCGTATTCCGGAGAAAGGTTTTGTCGTCGGTACTGCCCGAAAATTCAACCAGCTTCAATCCCTTGAAGTAGTCCAGAATCTGCTGGGGGGCATGAATGCGATGCGCATTAAAGCAGAGTTTGGGCTGTCCGACCGGCAGCGAAAAATATAAATTCCCGCCCGGCTTCAGGCAGCGTGCCAGCTCTGCCGCCGCCTTCTTTGTACCCTGCGGGTCCAGCGGATCGCCGTATCGCCCCAAACCAATATGCTCCGCCACGTGCAGACAGGAAATCGATTCCACACTGTTGTCGGCATAGGGAAGCTCGAGGATAGACCCATAGGTGCTTTTCAGATTCGGCAGATTGTTGACCGCCATCGGGCGGATATCCACAAACTGGACTTTGGTAATCGTGCTGAGCAGGCCGACAAAATCCACATTGGACCCGACATCCACATGCTGTGCGGGCCGATGCGCCGCGATCTTTTCCATCGCCCAGACATGCTGATAAAAATAATGGCTGTCCACTCCCGTCCCGCTGGTCTTGTCAAACAGGCACGGGTATGTATCGTTCAGCCGAATCGGCTCCGCCCCTTCCATGCGGCTGTAGCGGCGCCAATCCCGGAAATATCCCGGAAACCGGCTCAGGCCTGACAGAATCTTCGAGCGAATCAGTTGTTTTTTCCATCGACTATAAAATTTTGACATCGCAATTCCTGTTTTTTACTGAACCCACTTGAAATAGTCCAATTCGTCGCGGCTCAGTACAGCAGTTCCATTCCGTTTTTGCATAACTGAAACCGCTCGGGGCCGCTATGGGTTTGCCCGGGCTTATCCGCAGCCAGGCTGGCTATATCCAGCCGCCAGCCCTGCCGATATTTTTCCGCCAGCACTTCCACCGTCAGCTTAGCCGAATCATCCCACTCATTGACCGTCGTCGTATTCACCATGTTCACCTGGATGGCCGTACCGCAAATCGACCGATAGGCCAGCAGATGTCCAAACGCATCGGGATGCCTTTGTACATACCGGCAGCACCACGACTCCAGTGTGTTGGGATTATAAAAGAAACCAAATCGTTTGTACAGATTCCGGATTTTCAAAAAACACCCATAAAGGTGCGCCACCTTTGAACCGGGTCGAAAATACCGATTGGCAATCCAATTGTGACTCACAACCCTGCTGAATAATCGGCGAATATCTTCGGTCCGATAAACTGTCGCACAAAGTTCAAACGGATATCGCGTATTCGATGTCTGCCCTTTTGTCCAATCCAGAGCATAGATGGTCTGCCCGTCAACATCCTCCGGACGGACACTGCCAGCAGCAAAATCCTCGGGCATCTGCTGCTGATCCAGCCGTAACGAAAAACCAAACAGCAAATCCCCCAGCTTGTCAAAGGTTTTCTGGATTGTCTCCAGTCCAATGCCGTCAAAATACACCAGGTCATCAATACCAAACAAAATGTAGGGGGTCTTGATTCGCTCAAATAATCGCATAAAATCCAGATGGAAATTCGTCTCACGAATGACCTGACAGGCCGGAAACGAACGAAAACACTGTTCATATTCCTCACTAAACAGTTCCGGTTTATAGAGAATATAGACCTGAATCGCCTCCGACGGAAAATATCGGTGAAGACTCTCTAAATATCCATGCAATTGCAGGGGGCGATTTTTCGTAAATACAATGATACTGACAAGTTTGTCCATTATTTCTCAGGGATAAAGACGAGATTCTGATCTTGTGCCCGGTATAAATCGGCTTTATGACAGCCGCAGATTTCATACGCCGTGTATCCAAAATCCTTCATGAATGTTTCAAATTCCGCAATGGTATGATGTGTCAGTGAAAAAGCCCTGTGTGATATCTCAATGACCAGAATGGGCAGACGGCCTTTGGCCTTTTTCAGAAATCCTGTCAATCCCAGCAGCACAGGGAATTCATAGCCTTCCGTATCAATTTTAATCAGCGCCACCCGGTCTATCGATTTCTGTTCGAGATACGTATCCAATCGATGAACGGCAATCTCATGAGTTGTCTGAGGCTGGCCGGAAAGAAAATATCCGGACAAAAGCGAATGCCCGCCGGTATTTTCACTCTGGTAAATAATCGTCTTGTCCTCTTTGTCCCCCAGGGCGGCCTGATTGACCGAGATGGAATAACCGGGATTCAACGAGCGAAATTGCTCCAAATACCTGAACAGCCACGGGACAGGCTCAAAACAGTGCACCTGCCCCGACGTTCCCACACGAGCCGCTCCCACGGCGCTGAAATACCCCACGTTGGCACCTACATCCACGAACACATCCCCCGGACGGAGGTTTTTTTCGATAATTCTGCGTATCTCGATATCATAAGCTCCAAAATACATACTCCGAGTCATTTTCCCCAGCGCCAAATCACAGGGAAATTTGACGCCGTGAATATCCACAACCGAAAGCCCGTCCGGTGCCTTGCCATGTTTGAGTTTATGATGGTAATATTTATTTTTATAATACAAGATCGGGTGCTGCAGTACTGATAATCTTGGCATCGTATTTATCCTTTATTGATCCAGGGAATCGTCCTTTGCTATCTGCTGAACCTGCTCGGATCGCATAATCTGTTCAATCAGCCGGCTGATTTTTCGTATGGTGCGTTGTCGGAGATTATATTGCCCGGCATTGACCACCTGGGTCGCATGGGCCAGATGATACAGATATTGCCGCATCAACCGGTCCGGCAGTTCCACCGTCTTATAGCCCCGGTCCACCAGCTCAAAATACAGTTTTTTCCCGACCGTCAACCCTTTATCCCGATCCATCAGAAACGACAGTTTTTCGCGTTTGAGAATCTCGGTTCGATAGATGCTGCATACCGTACGATTATAATACCGGTGCATCCCCACAGGATCCGGCACACGCAGCAGTTTTCGCTTGAATGTCTTGAAATCCGTCAGTTTCTTCAGCCAGACCTGCCATTCCGGTGTTAGTTCCACCTTGCCGGCGCCGACACAGGCCATCCGGGCATCCTGACCAAACATCACCAGCAGCTCGTCCAGCCAGTTGTCCCGCCGGACGAACGTATCCGAATGCATGGCCACAAAAAACTCAGTCTGGGTCTGCTCCAGGGCCATATCCAGCGCCGCGGCATGGGCATACCCGCCGCTGCTGTCATTGGTTTTGTCTTTCCGCTCAATCAGCCGAATCCACTTCAGCGACCGCAGGTATTCCGTCGAGGCGTCCTGTGAATCATTATCCACCACAATCACCTCGTACGGCCGGCGGGTATATTTACGAATGCTGCGAAGACACAACCGGGTCAAATCCAGGGTTTTGTAATTGACCACACCTATCGTCGCTCTGGCCTGTCGCTGGTTATCCATAGACCCATTCCGAAAAGCCGGTTACTGCGGCGACATCAACTGTGTTTCATACAGATTCTTATACACCTGGCTGCTTTGAATCAATTCCTGATGCTTGCCGTCGGCGACGATGCGCCCCTTGTCCATGACAACGATTCGATCCGCGGAAATCACCGTGCTGAAACGATGGGCAATCAGAAAACAGGTGCGTCCCTTCATAATATCACCCAGCGCGGCATGAATCTTGGCCTCGCTTTCGGCGTCAATCTGGCTCATCGCTTCATCAAAAATCAGAATTCGCGGATTTTTCAGAATCGCCCGGGCAATCACAATCCGCTGCAGTTGGCCGCCGCTGAAGCCGCTGCTTAATTCGCCGATCATGGAATCATAGCCGTTAGGAAGGGTCGTGATAAACTCATGGGCATAGGCCCGTTTGGCTGCCGCAATCACCTCATCCCGGGTTGCCGCCGGCTTGCCGTAGGCAATATTGTTGGCAATTGTATCATTGAAGGTGGCAACCGTCTGGGTCACCATGCTGATCTGATCACGCAGGCTGTAAAATGTCGCCTGATGGATATCCTGCCCGTCAATCAGAATCTGTCCGCTGTCGGGGTCATAAAACCGCGGCAGCAGATTGACCAGGGTCGTCTTGCCGGAACCGTTGGAGCCGACCACCGCCACCGTCTGTCCCGCCGGGACTGTCAAATTTATCCCTTCCAGCGCCGGCTGCTGGGCACCAGGGTAAGTAAAGACGATATCGCGAAATTCAATCTGCCGTTCCAGCGGCTTCATCGCAAACGCCCCCGGCGCCTCTTTCTCTTTGGGCTGATCAATCACCGCAAACACACGCTCCGCCGCCGCGTTGGCCTGCTGCACATTATTCCATACATCGCTGACCTTGCGTACCGATTCCGCCGCCGCTCCAAGGCAAATCAGCAGGGCAAAAAACGAACTCGACTGCATGCCATCATATTGATAAGTCACCCAGGCAGCCCCCAGCAGGATGACCGCCCCGCCGGCGACCATCCCCAGCGCATCCATCATAGGATTTGTGGCGGCTTCAATCCTGGACATCCGCAAATTATATTTGAGCAGGGCCTGGTTGGTGTTTTCGTACTGGTCAATTTCCCATTTCTGCCGGTTATACACCTTGACCACGCGAAGCGCATTCATAGCCTCCTGAATGCGTCCCAGCATCTGAGCCGTCGTCACCAGCGATTTTTTCGTGGCCTTTTTCATCTTTCGGCCCAGAATCGCTATCACGCCGATTACCGCCGGAGCCGAGGTCATAAATATCAGTGTCAGCTTCCAGTTGATCGCAAACGCCCCGCACAATGCCCCGATGGTCACAAGCGGCTCACGAATCGTCTTGCCGAAGACAATCTTGATGCCCTTGCCGCTGATTGCCACATCACTGATAATCCGGCTGGTCGTATCACTGGTCCCCCGGGCGGAAAAAAATCCCACCGGCATATACATCACATGGCGGAACACGTCCTCACGCAGCTTCGTGTTGGCAATTGAGACAATTTTTTCCGCCAGATACGATTGATAAAATCTCGCCCAGCACCGGATAATCGTCACCAGCGTCACGGCACAAATGACCAGAATCATTGCATGAAGCACATTTTCCTTGGTTTCGCTGCGAGGGATAAAACTGACAGGCCACTGCGCCCAATCCGCATAAAACGGACGGGCCGGACTTTGAAACTCAATCGATTGAGGCTCCAACTGCTCCTGGTGTTCCCGCTTGAAAGATATCACAACCGGCAAATCCGGATCCATCGTCGCCAGAACCTCAAGTATCCGGCTCAGGGACATGGTCTGTTCAGTCTGGCCGCCTACGGCTACGCTGAAAATCTGATCCCCTCGCTGCAATCCAACCCGACTGGCCCATTTGCCCTCTTCAATCCGATTGATTAACAGATATTTGGTCTTGCCGGAAGTCGTATCAAAAAAATCCGTCCGGCTGGGTACATAAAAATCCATCCCATATCGCCAGTTGCAGACTTTCCGATCCACCCAGCCATGCAATCCTTCTTCTTCCATCATGACTTTCAATAACGGAATAATCGTCAGAAAACTGACCGACAACATCCCGGCAATCAGCATCGCCCAGAAAAACACGGCAATCAGGCTCGGCCACTGCGGCCAGACATAACCCAAGACCCGTTTAAAAGCAGACAAATTTGTTGTTTTTTCACTCATTCCCTGTTCAGCCTTTCTCAAGAAAACGGCAAAGTTTACTCCAGAAGGCCCCCTCGGTCAAGACATTCCTTGTCCCGCCTGCTGCCGCCAAATCTTCGGTTATCGATTGCTGTACATACTCTGATAATATTGCTGATATTGCCCGGATACAATATGATTAAGCCAGCTCGTATTCGCCAGATACCAGTCGATAGTCTTGATGATTCCCTCTTCAAAGGTCACCGTCGGACGCCAGCCCAGCTCTTTCATCATCTTGCCCGAATCGATTGCATACCGCCGGTCGTGCCCGGGGCGGTCTTTGACATGGCGAATCAGCGTCTTGGGCTTGCCCAGACGCTCTAAAATAATCCCTACCACCTCCAGATTGGTCTTTTCATTGTTGCCGCCCACATTATATATCGTACCCGGCTCAGCCTGTGTCAGGACTTTCCAGATGGCCGTGCAATGGTCATACACATACAGCCAGTCCCGAATGTACAAGCCATCACCATAGACCGGCAACTCTTTGTCATTCAAGGCATTATGAATCATCAAAGGAATCATTTTTTCCGGAAATTGATACGGCCCGTAATTATTCGAGCATCGGGTGATATTGCACCGCAGTCCCCAGCTATGTGAAAACGCCCGCACCAGCATATCCGCTGAAGCCTTGCTGGCCGAGTAAGGCGAATTCGGACTAAGTGGAGTGGTTTCTGTGAAAAAACCCTCCGTCCCCAGCGAACCATACACTTCATCGGTAGAAACCTGCAAAAACCGCTCCAGTTTGTGGTCCAATGCCACTTTCAGCAGCGTCAGCGTTCCGGTGACATTGGTCTGAATAAACACCCCCGGCTCTACCAGAGAACGGTCCACATGGCTTTCGGCCGCAAAATTGACAATCGCATCAATTTTATGCTGGACCACAAGATCATTCACCAGCTTTCCATCACAAATATCGCCTTTGACAAAGATATGGTTCTTGTGATTCAAAAACTCACCCAGGCTTTCCAGATTGCCCGCATAGGTCAGTAAATCCAGATTCACGACTCGCACATCCGGATGCTCGCTGAGCACCATCCGCACAAAATTGCTGCCGATAAATCCAGCCCCGCCGGTTACCAGAATCGTTCGCATAGTCAATCCTTATCGTTTAAAAAATCAAATTAAATCGCTGCCAAATAATCCCGTAAAGCATCCTGCCATGAACGCATCTTGGTTCCCAGCAGTCTGTCCAGCTTAGTACAATTAAATCGGCTGTTCAGAGGCCGTTTGGCTGCCGATGGAAAATCACTGGTCTTGCACGGGCTTAAATCCACGGTCATTCCCAGCGTCGTAAACAAATATTTAGCCATCTCAAATCGACTCACATACCCGCCGGCCGCCAGGTGATATACTCCCTCCGGAAACGCCGGCAATTGAATCATTGAACAAAGTATCTTCGCAACGTCCTCGGTTGCCGTCGGAGCACCCACCTGGTCATCCACCACCTTGAGCGGTTTGCCCGCACGCGCCGCATCCAGCAGCTTCTTGATAAAATTAACACCGTTTCGACCGTACGTCCACTGCACCCGAACGATGCAGCAGCGGCAGCCCGATGCAATTAACGCCTTCTCCCCTGCATATTTGCTCGCTCCATAAGCACTGACCGGATTGGCCGCATCGGTTTCGACATAAGGCCTGTCCAGTGTCCCGTCAAAAACAAAATCCGTACTGATATGCAGCACCGGGATGCCTTTACTGCCGGCCATCCGACCCAGCATTCCCACCGCGTCACCATTGACCTGAAACGCAAGGGCCTGCTCGCTCTCGGCTTTCTCCACATTCGTATAAGCAGCGCAGTTAATCACAACACCGGCGCCGTCAATCGCCTTGTCAACCTGCCTTTGATTCACAATCGAAAAATCAGGCAGGTCATACCCCCTGGCCGCGATCCCCTGCCGGGCCAGGCAGGCCATCAAATCCGTCCCGAGCATCCCCCGGGCACCAAGCACAACCACTGGACTGTTCATCATCGTACTCCCTGCTGATAACGAGGCAGCCGTTCCACTGGATAGCTTTTCAACGGTCCGTATGTTGAATCTTTGGCCGACAGCGTCGGCTGCGATATCGGCCATTCTATCCCAATGTCCGGATCATTCCAGGCAATTCCGCCTTCATTGGCCGGGGCGTAATATTCTGTGCACTTATAATGAAACAGGGCTGTCTCACTCAGCACGCAGAACCCATGAGCAAATCCGGCCGGGATAAAAAACTGCCGTTTGTTTTCCGCCGACAGCGTTACCCCCACCCACCTGCCGAACGTCGGCGAACCGAGACGTATATCCACCGCCACATCATATACCTCGCCCTGCAGAACCTGCACCAGCTTGCCCTGCCCATTGGGATTCTGGAAATGCAGACCTCGCAGCACACCCCGCAGGGAAAACGAGATATTATCCTGCACAAACGTCTCCGGGATGCCCGCCTGGGCATATCGTTTTGCACTGTAGGTCTCGACAAAAAACCCCCGCGCATCGCCAAACACCTTCGGCTCCAGAATAATCGCATCAGGGATCGCAGTTTCAACTCGGTTCATCCGTTTCCGCCTTTAATCAACTGAATCAGATACTGACCATATTCATTTTTCTTCAGCGGCTCAGCCAGACGCATCACCTGCTCGGCCGTGATCCAGCCCATACGATAGGCAATCTCTTCCGGGCACGAAATCATCAATCCCTGCCGCTGCTGCACCGTTTGGACAAAATTTCCCGCCTGAAGCATCGACTCATGTGTGCCTGTATCCAGCCAGGCAATTCCGCGGCTGAGCAGTTCCACCCGAAGCTGCCCGCGCTTGAGATATTCCCGGTTGACATCGGTAATCTCCAGCTCGCCGCGGGCCGAAGGCTTTATGGACGCGGCAATTTCCGTAATCTGCCGATCATAATAATACAGGCCCACCGCCGCATAATTCGATTTGGGTTTTGCTGGCTTTTCCTCCACGCTCAGGGCTTTGCCGGATGCATCAAACTCAATCACCCCATACCGTTCCGGGTCGCGAACCCAATAGCCAAAAATCGTCGCCCCATCCTGATTTACCGCAGCATTTCGCAGGGAAGGCGTCAGGCCGTGCCCATAGAAAATATTATCGCCCAGAATCAGGCACGCCGGCCCTCCGGCCAAAAAGGATTTGCCGATAATAAATGCCTGTGCCAGCCCTTCCGGTCTGGGCTGAACGGCATAGTCAATCGAGATTCCCCACTGACTTCCGTCCCCCAGCAGCGTCCGGAACAGCGGCGTATCCTGCGGGGTCGAAATCACCAGAATCTCACGAATCCCCGACAGCATCAGTGTCGCCAGCGGATAATAAATCATCGGTTTGTCGTACACCGGCAACAACTGCTTGCTGACCGCCTGGGTTGCAGGGTAAAGCCGGGTCCCGCTGCCTCCGGCCAGAATAATCCCTTTTCGTGCCATACTCTCTCCCGTATCCACAGTAGTTATTTTGGATTATGAAAACTGCCGCAAAAATCGCAAATCATTTTCAAACAGCAGACGAATGTCGGTAATCCCGTATTTCTTCATCGTCAGTCGCTCGATGCCGAATCCAAACGCCCAGCCGGTGTATTTCTCACTGTCGATATTAACCGCCTTGAACACATTCGGGTCCACCATCCCGCAGCCGCCGATTTCCATCCACGATTCCCGGCCGCTTTTGTCCACCCACAGGATATCCACCTCGCAGCTCGGCTCGGTGAATGGGAAAAAGCTCGGTCGAAAACGGAACTGGGTGTCCGGCCCGAAAAAGACATGAATGAACTGGCTGATGGTCGTCTTCAAATCCACCATCGTCACCCCTTCATCCACAACCAGGGCCTCAAGCTGATGGAACATGAACATGTGTGTCGCATCCACCGTATCCGGCCGATACACACGCCCCGGGGCCACGACGCGAATCGGCGGGGTCTGTTTTTCCATCGCCCGAATCTGAATCGTCGAAGTCTGGCTTCGCAGCAGCATCGAGTCGCTAATATAATAATTATCCATTGGATCCCGCGCCGGATGTTCCGCCGGGATATTCAGGGCAATGAAATTATGCCATTCATCCTCGATCTCCGGTCCATAGGCAATCTGGAATCCCATCCGCCCGAAAATATCCAGCAGTTCACTGACCGTTTGCGTCAGCACGTGACTGCGTCCGCGATGAATCGAAGCCCCCGGCAGGGTCACATCAATCATCGGCTCCTGTTTGACACGGCTGGCCCCCAGATTCTGTTTTTTGCTCTCAAACGCCTCAGTCACCTGCTGCTTGATACGATTGGCCGTCTGCCCGCCCTGTTTCTTCTGATCCGGCGGCAGGCTGCCGATCTGACTGAGCATGTTCGTCACAAGACCCTTGCGTCCCAGATATTTGACCCGGTAATTCTCAAGCTCTTCAGCCGTCTTTATCGTATCCAGTTCCGCCATGGCGGAAGCGGCAATTTGTTCAAACTGTTCCAGCATAGTCGTGTATATCCTTATCCTGATTTCACCTGAATTATCGCAGGTCGTCGCGGTTGTGTTTCCCGGGATAACTCATGGCAAATTATACCCTGTGGGTATAAAAAAGAACAGCCTTCAGCGATAATTTTAATCTTAGCGCCGAAGGCAGTTCTCTGTCTTGATGATTTCGTTTGATAAAATGCTATTTTGCTGCAGCCAGCGCCTTTTCGACAATCTTGTCAAAACCGGCCGGATCAGCAATCGCTATCTCGCTGAGCATCTTGCGGTTTAATTCAATCGCCGCCTTCTTGCATCCGTTAATCAGCAGACTGTAGCGGATCCCGCGTTCACGGCAGGCCGCATTCAGACGGACAATCCACATCTCGCGGAATAAACGCTTTTTCTGGCGACGTCCGACGCGGCTGTACACGTTGGCGCGAACCACCGCTTCTTTGGCCAGACGAATCTGATTTTTCCTTGGACCGTAAAACCCCTTTGCGGCCTTTAAAACACGCTTTTTGGACTGATGACGCGCATGTCCCTGACGTACTCTTGGCATACCAGCTTTTCCTTTCTGAACTTGGTTACATCGATTACACCCACTACGGCAGCTGATGGAGCCGGGAAGCGGGTTGCTTTATTTTAATTTGTTACGCTGCGAAACGCTTATGCACCCAGCAGTGTCCGGATCGCACGAGCCTTGGCGCCTTCGACAATCGCTGTCGATTTAATCGAACGCAGCTTGCGACTGCTCTTGTTGCTCAGCAGATGACCGCCATTGCAGCGATGGCGTTTCACCTTGCCGGTGCCGGTAATCTTGACGCGTTTCTTTAATCCCTTGTGGGTTTTCATTTTCGGCATATAACTTCTTCCTCTTTAAGAGTTTACGAAAATCATAGTCAAATTCGTACTGGAAAGCGGAATACTATACCCGCTTTGTACCATAAGGTCAACAAAAAAACTGCCCGGAATCAACAAAAGCCGATTTCTCAGGCTTTTGTCTTTAATTCGATATTTAATCCGGAGGGTTCAGGTCCCTTTTGTGCAGGCTGCCCCGCTGCAGGAGTTCCCGTTGCTTTGGAAGGAACCAGAATCAGCGTCATGCGTTTGCCCAGCAAGTCCGCCGGACGCTCCACCTTGGAACAGCCCTGCAATCGCTCGATTATATAGTTCATCACTTCTTTACCGTGATCTACATACATCATCTCGCGGCCTCGGAACATCATCGTAAACTGAACCTTGTCGCCGCGCAGCAGGAATTCCTCGGCATGCTTAATCTTGATATCCCGGTCATGATCGTCAATTTTGGGACGAATCCGAAGTTCCTTTAATTCCATCACATGCTGCTTTTTCTGGCTCAGCTTGGCTTTGCGCTTCTGCTGATAGAGGAACTTGCCGTAATCCATTATCCGACAAACAGGCGGCTGCGTATTCGGCGACACCTCCACCAGATCAAGACCCGCTTCGCGTGCCTTATCCAGTGCGATTTGAATCGTGACAACGCCCACCTGACTGTTCGATTCGTCAATCAGCCGAACCGGGCTGATGCGAATCTTTTCATTGATGCGGAAACCTTCTGTACTGATAGCTGCTGCCTTTCCATTTTATATTGTTTTTATGGTCTTCATTTTTCATTCACCGCCGAATGAAAAATCACATGCCTAATTGATCGCTTTTTTGTGCGATTTGTTCCTTGGCCTTTGCGATAAACTGGTCAACCGATACCGTCACTGTCTGCTGGCTCTGACGCATACGCACATTGATTGCATTCTGTTCGGCCTCTTTGGGGCCAACAACCAGCATATAAGGCACACGGTCACCATGGGCCTTGACAATCTTGGCCCCGATCTTGTCGTCCGACAAATCCGTCGAGACGCGGAAATCATGGCATTTGAGCGTCTCGGCCAGCTTCATGGCATACTCATTGGTCTTTTCGCTGATGGGCATAATCCGCACCTGTTCCGGTGCCAGCCACAGCGGGAAATTGCCCGCATAATGCTCAATCAGAATTCCCAGGAATCGTTCCAGTGACCCGAGAATGGCACGATGCAGCATCACCGGCGTCTTTTCCGTGTTGTCCTTGTCGGTATAAGTTACCTCAAACCGCATCGGCATCGAGAAGTCAAGCTGAATGGTGCCCAACTGCCACGACCGCCCGATGCAGTCATTAATATGAAAATCAATCTTGGGCCCATAGAACGCCCCGTCACCCTCGTTAATCTGGTATGCCAGCCCCTTATGCTTCAAGGCCCCAGCCAGAGCATTGGTTGCAACCTCCCAGATTTCATCCGACCCGATATGGTCTTCCGGCTTGGTCGAAAGCTCAATATGATAATCCTTGAAGCCAAACGCCGAATAGAGTTCCTGCACCAGCGAAATGACGCCGATGACTTCGCTTTCGATCTGATCCGGAGTGCAGAAAATATGAGCATCATCCTGGGTAAACTGCCGCACGCGCACCAGCCCGTGCATCTGACCGCTGGCCTCGTAGCGGTGCACCAGTCCCAGTTCCGCAACACGCATCGGAAACTCGCGATACGAATGCTTGTTGGATTTGTACACCAGCAATCCGCCCGGACAGTTCATCGGCTTGATGGCGTAGGTCATCTCATCGACCGTGGTAAAGTACATATTCTGTTTATAATGGTCCCAATGTCCGCTGCGATGCCACAGGGATTCATTAAGCATAATCGGAGTTTTGATTTCACAGTACCTGTATTTGCGATGAATCATCCGCCAGAAGTCGATAATCTCATTCCAGACCACCATCCCCTTGGGGTGCAAAAACGCAAAGCCCGGCCCTTCATCCTGAAAACTGAATAAATCCATCTGCCGGCCAATCACACGGTGATCCCGCTTTCTGGCCTCTTCTATCCGGGTAATATGTTCATCCAGCTCTTTTTTATTGCGCCAGACCGTTCCATAAACCCGCTGCAGCATTTTCTGGCTGGCATCCCCATGCCAGTAGGCCCCCGCTACGGACATAATTTTGACCGCTTTCGGGTCAATCACCCCAGTCCGCGGAATATGCGGCCCCCGGCACAAATCCATAAATCCGTCTCCCTGCCGGTAAAAACTGATGACATCCCCCGTAGCACGGTCGATATTGTCCAGTTTATACACATCTCCTGCCATTTTCTGACGGGCTTCATCGCGATTCATCTCGATGCGTTCAAATGGCCGGTCGGATTTGATAATCTCGGCCATCTTCGATTCGATTTTCGGGAAATCTTCCGGCCGGATCGGGGTATCCAGGTCCACATCATAATAAAAGCCATCCGCTACCGTCGGCCCATACACCAGACGGGTCTTCGGCCACAGGCTGCATATCGCCTCGGCCATAATATGCGCACAGCTATGACGCAGTATCTCTACCCCTTCGGCGTCTTTATTGGTAATGATTTGCAGGCTTACTTCGCCGGAAATGGGTGTGGATAAATCAACCATTTTATCATTAATGCGAGCCGCCAGAGCTGCCCGGGCTAAACCCGCGCCAATCATCTCGGCGAATTGATACGCGTTCGTGCCGTCTGGAGCTTCCAACACCGCCCCGTTCGGGAGTTTTACTTTTGCCATGGACCTTTCCAATAAATAGCTGAAATTGCTCAGTTTGCGTCAATTCCAAGGCGCATCTAAAGTGAGCATACACAAATTATAACAATATAGGAATTTTGTCCTAAATGTCAAGAGACAATACGCGGATCGAGGTAATATATTTAGACCTGTCCTATATACTTACATCGTTTATCTGAAATAGGCCTTTAATACGTATTGCTGCATCATCCGCTGGGTGTTAAAGAACGACCCATTCATTGCCACGGTTATCGTCATAATACGATAAAAATGATGCTTATTATGATAATATAAATCTGCCACTTTGGTCAGCTTGTCATATAAGGATGCCGCATCTGAGGCCTTGTTTCCGCCCTGTTCGTTGCGCCGCCGGTGATTTTCGCCTATGGCCCAGCCTGTCATTCCCTCGATACATCCCTCAATCCACCATCCATCCAGAATGCTCAAGGAAGGAACTCCGTTCAGGGCGGCCTTCATCCCGCTGGTCCCAGAGGCCTCCATCGGCGGCTCAGGCGTATTCAGCCAGACATCGACTCCCGCAACCAGCAATTTCGCCAAAGCCATATCATAATTAGGTAAATAGACAATTTTCAGGTCATTTTTCAGTTGTCCTGCCGCCGCGACGATGCGTTTGATTAACTCTTTGCCTTCCGTATCGTTGGGGTGGGCTTTGCCGCCATAGATAATCTGTATTTTGCCGACTTCCCGACTGATCCGAACCAGTTGTTTGGGGTCTGTAAAAACCAAATCCGCCCGTTTATAACTGGTCGCCCGCCGGGCAAATCCCAGCGTCAGCACATCCCCATCCATCCCGATATTGGCCTGTCGATTGACATATTCGATCAGTTCCCGCTTGGCCGATGCCTTTGCTTCAGCAAATTGTTCCTGGGGAATACTGACTGCATACCGCAGACTGAAGTTGTCCTCACGCCATCCCGGGACATGCCGGTCATATAAATCCGCCAATTGCGGGCAAACCCATCGTGCGGCATGAACCCCATTGGTAATTGAATCGATGACGTAAGATGCAAACATGTGCTGTGAGACTTCGCCATGCTTTTTGGCTACGCCATTGACGTAATGGCTCAGATTCAATGCCAGATAGGTCATATTGAGCTTATCATCGCAGCAAAAGATGTCCGGATTCTGCATGGCCTGATGCCGGCCCAGAATTTTATGGACCAGGTCTAACGGGAATTTATCATGCCCTGCCGCCACCGGCGTATGGGTTGTAAAGACGCATTTTTCACGCACGGCAATAATATCTTCTTCCGTCATATCCGACCGTTTGGCTGCACGAAGATGTTCATCCAGCAGTTCCAGCGTTAAAAGACTGGCATGGCCTTCATTCATGTGAAACCGCTCGATCTCGGTATAGCCCAGAGCACGCAGCATTCGGACCCCGCCAATGCCCAGCACAATTTCCTGACTCAGACGATACCCCGGATCCCCACCATGCCCGTACAGATAATCCGTCAGGGCGCGATCCTCTGGAGTATTTTCCGCAAGGTCCGTATCCAGAAAGTAAATGGGAACTTTGTATCCGGAAATACCATGCACCTCATACCTCCACGCCCGGATATGCACGGTCCGTCCTGCAATGGTCACTTCCACCCTGCTGGGCAGTTCTTTAGCATAATACTCCACCACCCATTCGGATGGCTCTTCTGTCTGCCATCCATCCGGCCCGAGCTTCTGGAAAAAATACCCCTTGCGATGCAGCAGCGTCACCGCAACCATCGGCACCTTCATATCCGCCGCCGACATGATGGTATCCCCCGCCAAAATCCCAAGGCCACCACTGTACGTCGGCATACCTTCTTCAATTCCGATTTCCATCGAGAAATAAGCAACTTTGCGTTCATTTTCCATAGCGTCATCCTTCCCTGAATCGGAGTTTATGTTTGTAAGCCCATCATACGTCCGGATACGTCGACAATCCAGCAAAAATCCCTCAAAATACGAGAGGCTTACTCCCTCAAAAATTAAGTAAATTCTTAACTTGTCACAATCGATTATTCCGTATATAATGATTATAATGAGTAGTGAATGGAATCTGTCGTTTTTTTAGGGAGAATGAATTATGCAGGAAAAAATTGGACAGGCCGCGGGCACCGTATGGCAATATTTAGCCCAGAGCCAGGAACCGGTCAGTTTATCTACGTTAGCAAAGAAAGCGGATTTGAATTCCCAGATAGCCGCCATGGCGATTGGCTGGCTTGCCCGTGAAAACAAGCTGGTGTTTCAGGAAAAAGGAAAAACTATTCTTGTAAGTCTTGCTTCTGCCTGTACTTGCTAAAATTCATCTGAAATATATTTGCGTTTGAAGCAGATTTCAGATATAATCCGGCTCAATCTTTACATACAACGCTGAATCCCAGCGTTCAATAAATTAATTTGCCGGATTTAAATTGACAATGAGGCCGCAAAGCGATTATGCTTTTCGGCCTTTATTTTTTGTAATTAAAGAAGTTATATGATTTCGGGAAAATTTATGTCAGTACAGCAGCACATTCGTAACGTGGCAATTATCGCACACGTTGACCATGGCAAGACGACCCTGGTGGACCAGCTTTTATATCAGTCCGGCATGTTCCGTGACGCCGAACTGGATAAGCTGGCCGGTGGACAGCATGGTCTGATTATGGACTCTAACCCCCTCGAACGCGAACGAGGCATCACGATTCTTTCCAAGAATTGCGCGATTAACTACACAGACCCTGACGGGGAAGAATACAAAATTAACCTGATTGACACCCCTGGCCACGCCGATTTCGGCGGTGAAGTCGAACGCGTACTCAAACTGGCCGACGGGGTTTTGCTGCTGGTCGATGCCTTTGATGGCCCGATGCCTCAGACACGATTCGTCTTATCCAAGGCGCTGTCGCATGGGTTAAAGCCCATCGTGGTCATTAACAAGGTCGACCGCCCTGATGCACGTCCCAACGATGTCGTCAATGAGGTCTTCGATTTGTTCGTCTCGCTGAATGCCAATGATGACGCCCTTGATTTCCCCGTTATCTTCTCCTCCGGCAAACACGGATGGGCCACCCTGGATCTGGCCAAACCCAACAATAATATGCAGCCCATCTTTGACGCTATTATTAACCAGATTCCCGCCCCGAAAGCCGATCCTGACGCACCTCTTCAAATGCTGGTCAACACGCTGGATTATTCCGACTATGTCGGCAGGATCGCCATCGGGCGGATTTTTGCCGGCACCGTCCATCAGGCAGATACCGTCACCGTCATCGATAATAACGGCACACATACCCAGCAGAGAATTATCCAGCTCTATGAATTCGACGGCCTGGGCAAAAAACAAGCCGACCGTTGCGAGGCCGGGGATATCTGTGCCATCGCAGGTCTGGACCCCATCGACATCGGCAATACGATTGCCTGTGCCGACAAACCCGCGGCCCTGCCGGTCATTGCGGTCGATGAGCCGACAATGAATATGGTCTTTCGGGTCAATGACGGTCCGTTTGCCGGCCGTGACGGCAAATACGTCACCAGCCGTCATGTCAAAGATCGTCTCGATAAAGAACTCAAGGTGAATGTGGCACTGCGTGTGGACATGGGTCAGACTGCCGATGAATTTCTCGTCTCCGGACGCGGACTGCTCCACCTCGGGATTCTCCTGGAAACCATGCGTCGCGAAGGCTATGAACTGACCGTGGGCAAACCCCAGGTGATTGTCCGCAACATCGACGGCCTGCGTCACGAACCCATTGAGCGGCTGGTCGTGGACTGTCCGATAGATTGTCAGAGTGCTGTCATGTGCCTGCTGGGTGATCGCCGCAGCGAGCTGATCAGCGTGGATGCCAAAGCCGGTGCCGACAACTACATTCACATGGAATTCAATATCCCCTCACGCGGACTCTTCGGTCTGCACGCCCGGCTGCTGACCGCGACCCAGGGACGTGCCATCCTGCATCATAACTTCGAAAGCTATGAACCGATGCGAGGCTCCATCCCCCAGCGTCAGGCCGGCGTCATGATCGCCACTGAACCGGGCATTGTTACTGCATACGCGCTGGATGCTCTTTTCGACCGGGGAACGTTCTTCGTCGAACCCGGCGACCAGGTCTATGAAGGCCAGATCGTCGGCGAACACTGCAAAGACAATGATATCCCGGTCAATGCCGTCAAAGCCAAACAGTTGACCAACATGCGTGCTGCGGGCAAAGATGACAACGCCCGCGTGAAGCCGCCCCGTCGTCTGAGCCTCGAGCAGACCCTCGAATATATCCAGGAAGATGAACTGGTGGAAATCACCCCCAAAACCATTCGCATGAGAAAACGTCTGCTCAAAGAAGCAGACCGCAAACGCGATGCAAGAAAAAAGCAGAACTAAAAGCCTGCCTTCGTGTCACTTAGCACAGAATGCAATACTTACAGGGCCGGACATGATTGTCCGGCCCTTTTTGTTTCGGGATATTACATGGCTTCGTCAATCGCCGCCGTCAGAACTGCCTTCTGCGTCAGCCCAACCCATTTCTTGACCATCTGGCCATCCTTGAACAGGATAATCGTCGGAATCGCACTGATGCCGAATTGAATCGCCGCCTGCCGCTGATCATCGGTATTCATTTTGCACACCACGGCCTTGCCCGCATATTCATTGGCAATCTGCTCAATGACCGGGGTCAGCATCTTGCACGGCCCGCACCACGGCGCCCAGAAATCCACCAGCACCGGCATGTCGCCATGAATCGTCGCATCAAATGTATCATCAGTCAGCTCAATTACATTGCCCGCCATAGAGCATCCTTTCGTTCGCTAAAGTTCATGTCCATTTTCCGACCGCATTGTAACGGCCCTCCTTCAGTCTGTCAAACTCGTTTTCACCCCCTCGCCTGTTTTGACAGTCCGGGCAGCATGTCACAACATAACCGAAATAATATTTTCCCTTAAATAAATCATATCTAATTATCACACAAGAGCTTACGACAGCACGACTGGATTCTTTTTCGGCCTTTTTTGACAAATGCATTTGTATAATCTATACTTTAAATGTTGCCGGTGCAATATATGGCGATTAATGCCTGATCGAACGATACCTAGGACCGTTCACAAACGGCACAACGGGCAACAGGGAGTGCGGCCCACAACCTATTGATGCGTAAAAGCGCTTGCCTCCCTACCAAAATTCATACGGCCTGTCGCGAGCCAGCCTCGCCCAGGCCGTTTTTATTTTACGCAACACCGAATTTCTTATTTCTGGTTAAGAAAAAATTATCCGCATCCTGGTTTGAAATTGGGGTCTGAGATATTTTCATAGGAACGACGTGTCATAAGATACTTCACGGTCGATTTATTCTGATTGATAACATGAATCAGTTTCTGCCAATCTGCCCTTCTTAGAGAATGAAAAAAACTTAGATATACTTTTTTTGTCCCATCCCTATTCGACAAAACTATGGTTTTATTAACAGACACTATAACCGAAATATTGTTCCCACTGTTTTCGGACTTTTCAACTTGTTCGACGTTTAATTCCGTTAATAGAAAAGGAGATACAATCTTGACATCGGCATTTGAAAACTCGTCTTTTAAATCATCAAGTTCCTCCAAACTGATGTGAAAAGGCGACAACAGACTTGTCACCTTTTCGAAATCAAAATTATGGGTTATTTTAAGTTCTTTTAGAATTTTCTTTTTATCAACTTTGGGTATTGCGTATTTGTCGAGAATAGTCTCGAGACTCATTAAAATCCCGGTGGCCGTATAATCATCAAGTGCATTCTGCAAATTACACTCGAATTTATTGATTACTTCTATGGGTACTTTATATTTATCGACAAGATTTTCCTTTCGATAATTCATTTCATTTGCATGAATCTTATACTTTCGAAGTTTGTGGCGATAGTTTCGAAGCAGGCGATATTCTTTTTCCGCATAGTATACATAGTCAATGTCCTCAAAAAAGATTTCCTGGTGCCTGTCATACGCGGGATACGATGTGAATGAATAATCATTAATAATCAATTTTTCTTCGCAGATAATTACCCATCGTGTAAAATGCCAAAACAATCGCAGCAGCAAAATTAATGGAAACAACAATAGAATTAGCGACGTGACCATCATAACCCGATTTTGAAAAATCAATCCGATAATAAGCCAAAGCATCCCAAAAATCAGAATGGAAAGAAAGAATGCTTTATTCCTTTCCGGTATGACTGGAGGCCTTAAAATATCCTTAATGGTTTTGTTCTCGATTGGGTTGTTCACTTACTGTCGCTCCTCTTCAGGCATAGCCTTTAAATCATTTGGATGGGCAGGCTACGCTCTCGCAGAAAATTTATCTCCCAAAAAAACGGGGCGGCAGAACTGCTGCACAATCCCACTGCCCCTGCAATGTGTGTTATTCCACCGGCGACGGTGCAATCGCTACCACCTCATAATGATGTTCGCCGCTGGGATTTTTGACTACCGCCTTCTCATTGACGGCAAGCCCGTGGATCGCATCGCCCACGGGGGAAAGAATCGAAATGCTGCCGTTATCGATATCCGCATCGTGGGGGCCCAGCAATTGATAGGTCATCTTCTGCTGGGTTTTGAGATTCAGCAGGGTCACGACCGTGCCGAACACCGCCCGGTCGCACGCCACTTTGGTACAGTCCACAATTTCCGAGCGGTTTAACTGCGCCCGGATTTGTCCCATCCGCCCTTCGAGAAAACCGAGCTGCTGACGGCCGTAAATATACTCGCCATTTTCCTTCAGGTCGCCCTGTTCGCGGGCCTCACTGACGCGTATACGAACTTCGGCTGCCTCTTTTTCGAGATGGGCGAGTTCCTCCTTGAGTTTATTGTATCCTGTCTTTGAAATTGGCACAAGATCAAGCATTCTGACATACTCCACAAATCAAATCATTTATTTCAAGAATTATTTTATCTCCATACCCAGCTACGCTGCCGGGCTGCGTTTTGTTTGCTAAGCAATCTGTTTGACCGAGACAATCTCCACGGTCGTCGTCGGCACATCATCATAATAGCCCCTGGAGCCGGTCTTGACCGCGGCGATCTTATCGACCACTTCCATCCCCTCGGTCACCTTGCCGAAGACCGCATAACCAATCCGATCCGGCGTCGGCCCGGTGTAATCCAGAAAATCGTTATCCGCATGATTGATAAAGAACTGGCTGGTGGCGCTGTCCGGGTCCGCGGTCCGTGCCATGGCAATTGTGCCCCGCTTATTTTTGAGCCCATTCGAGGCTTCGTTGACAATCGGGTCATTCCCCGGCTTGGAGTGCATCTTGGCCGTCAGGCCGCCGCCCTGAATCATAAAGCCCTTAATCACGCGGTGAAAAATCGTCCCGTCGTAATAGCCGTCATTGACGTATTCCAGAAAATTCTTCACGCTGACCGGGGCCGCGACGGCATCCAGTTCCAGGGCGATATCCCCCAGCGTCGTCTGTATCTTTACTTTCGGATTACTCATGTTAGTCCTTTCAGTCCTGACCTGATTGTTTATTGCGACGGTTCAAGGCCGTACACAGATTCTTATAATAATCGACTTTCTCCGGCCCCAATAGCAGCATCGGAAAAGCCGACTTGTTATGATACAACGGTTCGTCCAAATCCACAACCCCCCGGCATAACTGGCCGTCAGGGGTCCCGGGAATCGGCGAAAAATCGCTCAACATCACCCGGATTCCCAGCGAACTGGCAAACCGCATCGACTCCTCAATTCCCTGCACATCCGCCAGCGGATGGCCCAGGATTTCGTAGGCCGTGATGGCACCCGCCGGCACACCCGCCGACCGCAGAGCCTCGACGGCACCCGCCAAATCTTCACCCGCCACCTTCGCCCCGGTCTGGCGCTGGAATTCGGCGCTGACGCTCTCGTAGCCCAGATAAAACGACTTCATCCCCGCCGCAACCAGCCGTCGGGCCGTTTCCGGAGTCATCAGCCGGGCATGCATTGCGTTGGGCGAATGCAGCGACACGCCTCCACCGGCCCGCTGGACATAATCCAAAAACGGATATAACACATCGTTTGGCCGATAGAGCAAGGCATCATCATAAAATGCCAGATGCCGCACTCCCGCCAGTCGGGCCGACTCAAAATCCGCAATCGTCTCATTGAGCCTTCGCGGTCGAAATCCGCCGCCGGCCACCGGCACATAACAATACGAACACCGATACGGACATCCCCGCGTCAGCGTAATCGCCGCGGTTACCGGCTCAGGATACAATTCCCACGCCGCCGGCGTATTGCCCTCCGGCCGGCCCAGGCCCAGCCAGTCCCACATCGGCCCTAAATCCTGGCCCGATGCTACCCAGTCGGCTCCCAGCCTCAGTGCGTGCTCCCGGCAGGCCGTCGCATAAAAGCCGCCCAGTACAATACGCCCGCCCGGACAGCACCGCCGGACCGTCTGGATCACTTCCTGAACACCCAAATACCAGTAGGTCATCACCGTCTGGACAAAGACAAAGTCAAAAGGCCCGTGAGCCTGCAAATACTGCTCAAAATTCTCCTGCGGCAGCCCAAATCGCCGGTAATACCGCCGGATCGGCCTGAACACCTCCGGCTTGGCCACACGCTGCTCGAGGAACTTGCCCCGGCCCCAGGCATCATCCTGCAGTCCTTTGCCTCGCGCCAGCGGATGCCGTCGGTCCAGAAAGTCGTATAATGACAACTCCGCCCGCCCCCGCAGCATCCCAGCCACCGTCAGTAGACCCAGCGGACGCAGCCAGAAATCATATGCCGCGAAGTCGTAAATCGGCGGATTCACAAACAGACATTTCGGTTTGGCATCCTGCATCGGCCCGTGTCTCTTTCGCTGTGCGCATAAAAAATCCGGACAGGAGGGTGGGTTCCCACGCCTTCTGTCCGGCCGTAGTCTATGGATTTAAAACGCTTACGCGGGATTCGAACTGAAGATCCGTGCCATCCGCTCTGATTTCTTCCGTTTCCGACGGCCTTTTTCGGAGGGCTTTTCATAATACCCATTCCGCTTGATGTCACGAATCAGACCTTCTTTTTCGCACATCTTCTTGAACCGCTTGATCATCTGCTGAACGGATTCACCAGTACGGGACTTCACTTTAATCATAATATCGTTCGACCTTCCCTTTGCTATCGCGTAAACAATACTTAACTTATCTTTAATCTGACTGAGAACATACAATTTTATGTTTTTTAAACCTGGATGCAAGTAAATTTTTCGGCTTTTTCGCCCCGGAATTTCAGAAAAATCCCCCTTTTTTACAAGACTTCACAGGTCGCCTATGGGCATTTTACCTCAATAACAATATATATGTATCCAGTATCACTGCATTTATACTGGTTGCAAGTCAGGTTATTACTCAGCAGCGGGTGAGGGCGGGGCAAATTCAATCGCCATCCGCGTATCAATCCATGCAGCCCGCTGGGCAAGCCAGTCTTTAAGATGCTGGATTTCATTGGCCCAACTGGAAGCAGGGGCCGCTTCCGGCCAGCGTGCAAAGTTGCGGACCTGGGCCTCGCCAAGCTGGGCAGCCATCGCATCAATGACCGCATTGATATTGCTGGTACTCAGCGCCCCTGCCCGCATGGCATACCACCGCTGGGCGTAACGCTGACGGAATGCCGGATCGTCAAACAGCTTGTCCCACCACTCATAATGGAAATAGTCTGTGCCGTCGCCGGTTCCTTTCCATGTGTTATAACTATCATCCCGGCCATCATAGGAATCCATCGCCCGGTCAAAGTCCCAAATCGGACCGGCCTGAATCTTGCCCTCACGGGATTTGTGGAAATAGGCACTCAGACGCAAAGCATCCACATTCTTGGCAAACATATTCAGCAGGTTATGGTCCACCCAACTGTCCACATCGATAAAATCGCTGTAATGCCGGCCGGCGGGTGAATAAAGAGCGTCTTCAAAAGCCTGGAAAGCATCTTTGAGATAAGTCAACTGAGCATCGGTGATATTTTCCTGTTCCGGATAGACCAGGGACAAGGCGCTGCCCATCCCACCCTGCGAGGAGGGTCTGCCCCGCGTGGTGTACCAGCCCATCTCGCCGGATTCGAGCCAGTCGTTTTTGAAGATATAGCCGCCGGCCACATCCGGCAGAGTATTATCCGAGGCATCGAGTTTTTCGACTGCCACACGGTCTTTGCCGCGTTTGATTTTTTCGGTCAGTGCATAAACACCGATATAATCGCCCGCCTCCAGTGCTCCGCCATTGGTATTGAGAAAGACTTCGACAAAGCGTGTCCGAGGAGCATACCGGCCGACCTGATTGCTCAATTCGTAAATCAGCGAATTGCGGATCATCGCTCGGTCAAAATAATACGGGGCATACAGAACCCAGTCGGAATCGGCAGGCATATCCAGAACAGCCAGAGACTTGTCCTCATCCCTTTCATCCCAGAATTCGACCGCATACCCTTTTTTCGGATAAGACGACGAACTGATTCCCCGCACCTTGGCACCAGCCCGGCTCAGAATCTGGGGGGTATGCGTCAGCCGGCTGCGGCCATCAGACTGAACCGTAAACAAGCCGACCACCGACGGTTTGAACGCATGCGCCGTCGAGGGATTATCATCACCTAAAGCCCCTCCGCCGAAGTTATCGATGACCAGCAGCGGCAGATTTGAATGAAATCCCTGTACGGAGGGTGCCAGAAAGACATAATACTGGCTGGTGACAGGACCGTTCACTTTGCCCGGCTCGACGGCTCTGGCCCGTACGACAGTTGTGGTCGTAATCGAAATGGGACCGGTATAGCGAATAGACTGCTCAGTCGGCTCGGAATTATTGGTGGTATAATAAATCGCAGCATTGGGATTATTGACCGAAAGCGTCAACACCTGCGATTCGGTGAATACGCCGCCGCCAATCGAAAATTTCACCTCATCCTCAACGACACCGACAAAGCCCCGGCCGTTGCCTTGCTGGGGCGTCGGGCTGCTGAAATAGCCGTATTCGTATCGACGGGAATCACCGAACACCGTCAATCCATAAGAAATATCCTGATACTGCGGCGGAAAATGCGGCGTAAATGCATGGGAAATGCTGCCGTCGGGCCTGACCAGGGCCAGGTATTCGCCGCCTTTGCTGAGCTGGAAGTTGGCATGAAGCGATCCGGCCGGATCAACACGGTCTTTGTCCGAGGCAAATACCAGCCGAAAACCATGCGCATCGATAGTAACATTGGGGAATTTCCATTTGCCGGGCTTGGCCGGATCATCGGTCAGCGACCAACCGTTGAGATTCACCGCCGCATCCGAAAGATTTTTGATCTCGATCCAGTCCGATGCAGCACCGTCTTCGTCAATCAGGCCTCGGCTATTGCTTGCCAGGAACTCGTTGACTACAACCACCGGACCATCTTTTTGCCACTCCTCGGCAAGCCGTGCGAAATCGGAAAAGTCAATACCGCCGGCCTGATCCATATCCGCACAGAACGGTCCCGCACACACCCCCAGCCACTGCTCCGCAAAAGCCAGCAAATCTGCAATGTCTGTGGTACAGTCGGCGTTGAAATCGGAATCCAGCGACAGGCAGTCAAAGGAAGGCAGCGCCGTCGTAAACTGCAATACGCGACCGGGATAGGTCTGGCCGTCCACAACCACATCCACACGCCAGTAATAAGCCGTCCAGGTTTTCAGCAGGCCGGGAGAAAACATTTGACCAGACTGGCTTGCGGCAAAGACGGAACTATCGCCGGCAGCCACAGCGGATTGCTGTTCGCCGAAATAAATATTATAAGTCACTTCCGACAACGATCCGCTCATTTGCCATGTTAATTGCGTATCGACGGCCACCTCGACAGCTCCGTTGGCAGGAAATGCATGGGTGATCGCCGGACCTGCAATGTCCGTAAAGGAATTGGAAATGACCAGGTCATCCCACAGGCTTTGCGCCCCGCCAGCCAGACGTACCGACGTGCTCCAGTTGCTGCCGGTATAAGCCAGAGTCACATCGGCGGAGTTATCGGCGGTGCCATGGTCATAATCACTGCTATCCGGATTGACCCACAAACGAAGCTGGTCGCCATCGAAATCCAGAGCCGATACCAGTCGATAGGTCTGCCCCACAACGACAGGAATGGTGCTTAAGGCCCTGCCCGACCCGGAGATTTCAATTCCGAAAAATTGCGCCCCGCCGGGCCGACCGAAAAAGATGCGTTCGGTACCGAAATCATAGCTGCTGAAACCGCACCAGGAATTTTCGGTCAGCTCGGTCATCGTCACCCCGTAATACACCGTCCCCGACCCACGAAATGCCCCCAGCCGCTCATCAGTGCCTTCCGAGGATCCTTCTGTCGGGCCGTTGTATTCCCGGCGTGCCCCGCTGGAATCAATGAACAAGGCCTTATTCTGGACGACGGGGGAACCAAAGACCGTGTTCCAGTTGGAAACCGTTCCGGTGTGGAGGCCGGCCGTATTGTTCCAATCCCAGTACTGCCCCCCCGCCTGGCCGGTAATGGCTCCGTCACTGTAATTAAACTCCTCGATGCCCAGAATGTCGGCACTGGCAGTTATGCCGAAAAACAAAATCCAAACCAGACAAAACATCAGTCTTTTCATCATGATTCCTCAGATTCAGGCAGAATATCAATTCTATACCCAATAGCTATCGTTTTGCTGCTGTATGTATATTTCCCCGATGTCCTATGATTCAGACCCACATTGTAAGCATAACAGGTCTTTTTCATCAGACAATATCGCTCTTATTCGTCCTATCATCTATAACTTAATGACAGACTGGCGTCATTTTGCACAGAAATTGGAGAATTTTTCTCGCATTAATTGTCTAATATGCCTGTTGTAAATAATCACGCTCCACTATATCTGTTTTTCAGACTCTCACAAGATGATTGAATATAAGTAGTCTCAGATATAGAATAAATAGATATGCATATAAGGGTATGCTGATTTGAAATTATTGCCGCAGCTGAACTGGACAATATCATCTGGAACGCGAGTACATGGTCCTGCATGAATTCCTGACTTCGCCCCCTGCCGATAATGGATACTATTTTCACATCCGAAACATTTCCAAAAGTATCGTATATAACCGATTAAAACCTTAATCAATCTTAAAAACTATATCGCACTGCGGTGTAAAGGTTGGTGTTATTCTCAAACTGGCCGAAGAAACTATAGGGATAATCACCAAAGAAAATATTCGCACCTGCTTCCCAGAACAGGGAATCGCTCAGTTTATAATTGACGTTAGGACGCAGATAAACATCACGATCGGTCGGCGAGAAATAGGTAAACATCGACAATCGAAGATTCTGGTTCAACAGCAGTTTCGTCAGTCGCAGTGTCAGCAACTGACGAAACTGGTCCCGATTGGCAAAAGGCGTAGTCCGCTTGTAATCACTGTAGTGCATTAATTGCTCAACATAGTACTGCAGTCCCGCAGTAAAATCCGTCCCGATTTCCTGCGAATAACCAACCAGATAACGCATTTCTGAGTTATTAATATAAGGATTCCTGCCGCTTTTATCATCGGCGGAGTCATAATAACCGATTTCGGCGTTCCCGATGCCCTTGCCCACCGCTCCCTGAACACTGGCTCCATAGACATTCAAATCAGGAAAAAGGGCCTGCCCCGAAACCGTCTGCCCAGCCGGGCTTTTCCAGAAACCATGATAGCCATACAGGGCAAATTCATAATTATTGATGTTTTTGTAAAGACGGGCAGCCACCTCATCATCCCGGAACCAGCGGTCGGGCCGATTGGTATGGACCAGGGCATCCCGGCCGGCGTGCCGCTGCAGATTGGCGTTCCAGTAGGAGATAGATTCACCATCGATATAACGGTCAGGATCGAATTGGGGTGTATAGACCACATCCAGGTTCACTTCCTCGCTGAACAGGCTGACCTTGGCGGCATCTGAGGGGGCCTTGAGATAGTCAGTATCGCGGCCGATAAAAAACGAATTCCAGTCCTTGGGAAACAGATCATTGATAAAAACCATATCGCCCGTGCCCCAAGTCAGAATCTGCCTGCCGACCTTGACATCCATCCAATCGGCAGGACGGGTAAAAATATTGGCTTCACGCAGGTCAAAATCTCCCTGTTCGGTGACCAGGTCTCCATAAATATCGCCTTTAACCTTAAAATCCGCCCAGTCTGTCGCACTGAATAAATCAGTCTGCAAACGGGTTTCCATCACAGACATATCTTTTTCATAGCGGTCATTCCGGGTTCGATACCCTGCACGTGTTTCAAAAAAACCGTGCGCCTCGACAGGCCACTTAAACCATCCCTGTTCATTGTCTTCTGCACAGATTCCCTCTGACACCACAAGCAAAAGAACAAGCAGCATACGATATAAACAAGTGACCGAAGATGTTGTAACAGTATGCTTGCCCACACGAAATTCCTTTTTCATGGCCAGTCAGCCCTTTCGTATTAACAATACACTTTGGGTTACATCGCTATTTACCGCATGGCTTCTTTCGGAGGACGACGCAGATAGCGTTCTGTAAAGACATCTTCCAGATTCAGATTATATTGAATCTCTGAAAATTTCATTTCCGTTGTGCTGCCGGTGTTCAGGTCTTTGACAACCGCTTCTGTTGCAGTAGGATATTTGACCTCTTTATCCCCGTCTTTGGCAGCAATATCATCCACTTTTTTTGTCTCAATCGTTCGATATAATTTATCGTTTTTATCGTAAAACTCCATCTTCATCGGCATATAATTTTTACGGTCAATCGAAACCAGATAATAGGAAAATTCCACTGTTTCCGGCTTAAGAGGAGTGTTTTTGACCACAAAATATTGCTCGTCGGTCTTAATCAATTCATGTTTATCCTCGGCGAGGTTGCGGCCGGAGACATCCTCGTACAGAAAGTCCGAGCCAACAAAACTGGTGCGTTTATCACCAGCGGCGATTCGTTTGACTAAATCCAGGTTCGGCAGATACAGCCAGCGGTCATCATCAGTCCCCTGGGCGGTGTGTTTATGCACCATAAATACCATTTTACGGACATCGGCAGGCCCCAGGAAATAGACAAAATATTTCTGGTCTCCCCCAGCCTGTACCGTCTTGCGTAGAATGGTAAAATCCCGCGTCCGGGTCCGCCCCTGCTTGTCAGTAATGGTCATATTGACTTTGCTTTTACCATCCACCCCCTGATAGTAGGCCACAAGATTGGCTTTATTGACAATCTCATCGACCGAAGGGATTGCTAATGGTGTTGTTTCTGATTCCGCCGCAATAGAAATACACGACAAAACTAACGTTACTGCCAATAAAAACGGTTTGTTCATAGTACACCTTCCTTTATGGATTATAGTGACACTGTATATCAGAATATTCAAGTTTACGCAACAAGCTCATTATAGCTCCGCAATTTTATGTGTTTATCTCTTTGGTTTCTGTCAATCGGCAGGCTTTCCGGCGAGAAAGAAAACCGCAGGCCGTCACCATGATGATCACCACAGCCATGCTGATCCAAGCCAATGTATTGAGTTTCAAATTCCAGAATAATTGAATATTCAAGTCCACGACCACCACCGCAGAAATCGCCGAAACGATACAGGTCCAGCAATTACAGGTCACCGATTGCGGATTGGCCAGGTCACGGAACAACGGCTTTTCCAGCAGCTTCATCAATGCGGGTAAAATAAACATCGTTACCGCCCCGGACAGGCCCATAATAGCACAAATAAAAATACCAACGGTCTTATACGGCATCAGGGGTGCCGCCAGCAGAGGAAGAAAGCCAATAGCAATCACCAGCACATTGCGGCTGATCGCCCGGGCCGGTTCGCCGAATATCTCCGGGGCCAGTTCTTTCCACGTTTTTCCGGATTTATACATATCCCTCGAGCGTTCAAGAAAATGAATCGCAAAGTCCACTGCCATACCGAGCGTCAAGGCACTGAGTACCGCCACCGGCATATCATAGTCCTTGCCGATAATACCGATAAAACCGTAAATGCCGACAATCGTCATCGTTAGTGGAATCATGCTGAGCAATCCCCACAACACCGACCGGAACAAAATAACCATCATTAAAAAGACCATCAGAAAACTGCCAAGAAAGGATTGCAGCATCCCGCTGACCATTTTGTTCTGCCAGATAATATTGATATATGTCTGTCCGGCCCAGTTGTACTGCAGTTCAACCGGAGGAAGATGCTGTTTGACATAATCATCCACCGCCCGGACGACTTTTTCCATATCCTTGTTATCCCCACTTTTCAGCTGAAACCAGATATTGGCATGCCGGAAATCAGGCGTCACCAGGTGCCACAGATATTGCGGCTTATGACTGCTCTGGTATTGAATCAGGCATTCACTGACACCTTTAAGATGGTCCGGAATGCGATAATTGGCCGGTTTGCCGTCCATTAACTCCTGGTTGACCTTGCGAACTACATCGGCAACTGAACTGCTTTTGCCCGCCAGCCCGATTTTTTCCAGATGTGCCTGCAGCCCAATCATATAATTCAGCACATCCGGCCTTTTGAACACCCCAAGGCGTTCCTGCTCAACACCAAAATAGGCCGCGATTTCATCCCAAATTGCAAACTCGTCATCCGATGCATCCCCGGCTTTCTGTTGTGCAAATGCCGTCAACTGTTCAAGCAGTGTCTCTTCGGTCGGATCCGATACCGTCAACTCTTTTATTTTTTCCGAGGCCTGCAAAATCAGATTGGCTGCCTTGGGGTTTTCTGCGGCCAGCGACTCCTGCAGTCGGCCTAATCCGTCGTGAAGCGACTGTATCCATGCCGACTCAGCCCGTCTGGGTTCCGGGGCATCCAGAACCAGGTAAGCCATATAGGTCCCGCCAAAATGCTGATTCAGAGCGATATCGGCCTTGCGAATCGGATGGCTCCTGGCAAACCATTTCACGGGATTATCATTGACCTGAATTTGGGTAATGCCCCAGACCGCAACACCCGTCAGAATCACCAGCAAAACCAGAATAAGCTTGGCTCCGCTGTAGGTTAATTTCCCCAGCCGTCTTAGTATCCGCGACAGAAGGCTTTGCGAGTCCTCGGTATGCACCGCATGGCCGAAATGAGTCAGTGATTTTTCCGGAATCATCATGACATACGCCGGCACGAAAGTCACAGTAAACAACCATGCAATCATAATACCCGCGGCAACAAAGGCGCCAAAAACCTGAACCGGGGGAATCGGTGTCAGGGCCAGGGAAATAAACCCCGCAGCCGACGTCAGCGAGGTATAAAGCATGGACGTGAATAAAACCTGCATAACCTCAATAATGGTTTGCTTGCGGCCTTTTTCATGAGTGTAGCGTTCAAAAAATTCCGATAAAATATGAACGGAATCCACGACCGCTATCGGCATCAGAAATATGGGGATCATGGAACTCATAATATGGACTGGGAATTGCATTCCAATCAAAAGCCCCATCGTGGAAAGTACGGTAACCGTCGCGACAATCATCGGTGCAGCAACCAGCACTATTTTCCGGAAAAATATCAGCATCAGGACGAATATTGTCCCCATCGCCATGGGGGCCGAGATTGCCATCTGCACAAACATCTCCACACCAAACGTGTCCTGGGCAACGGGTAAGCCTGTAATATGGTATGTCTCCGCTGCCTCATATGTGGCAATTTGCTCATTTAATGCCCGATAGACCCTGTAGCTCAAATCTTTACTGGTCAAAGGCAGATAAAGACACAGTGCTTTCCCGTTTTCAGATACCATCGTTCCTTTAAACAGGGGGTTGGACATCGCTTTGTCACGCACAATCTGGGCTTGTTCACGCGTTTGCGGCGGTTCTTTCATCAGCCATTCAAAACTGATTTCCCCCGGCCCTTTCTGCCCAATATGGTCCACTTCAGAAGGTGCAATGATATCCACTTCAACCACACCCAGGGTTTTGGACGAATCTTTGGGATCCGCCCAGCGCAGAGTCTTGGCATATTGAGCCAGTTGGTAAATATTGTTCAGTGTTGCCGGATTAAAAACCCCATCGGGATCTTTATCATTGACCACCCCAACGACCACCATATCGCTAAGATCAAAAATCCTTTTCGTTTGGTCATGAAAAACACGTACCGGCTCACTGGAAGATAACATGTTTTCAGGGTCGGTATCCACACGAATCATGGGAATAAACGCCGCACACAACAGCGTAAAGACAACCATAACCAACGTGACCTGCTTCCAATGCTCTACAGACCAGCTAACAATCGTATCACCTGCTGTCTTCATAAAGGCCTCCGTATTGAGTCAAAGTTATTATACTCCCTGAAAAAAAGATTTCACCTGTTTTCCATGCTGCAATTGGCGTACACACATTTAAGCAATTGGATCACCGCGGGATTTGCAATCCGGTAATATACACTGGTTTTATCCCGCCTGCATGCCAATACACCTTTGTCTTTCATAATGGCCAGATGACGGCTGATAACTGCCTGTTGAACCTCCAGCAACTCCACTAAGGCATTCACGGCATGTTCTCGATTTTCCAGAGCCTCAATGATTTGAAGTCGAATCGGATGCCCAATTGCCTTCAAAACATTAGCTACTTTTTCTGCTATTGCAGTATCCATGGTATTACTCCATATATATCAATAGATGTATATATGTATTTTAGTATATTATGTTCGATCTTTTTTGTTCAAGTAATCACTTTTCAAGAAAATCCGCTGTTTTATTAAGAATATATGGCCAATTTGTACCCTGATTGTCTATAGTTTTTGTTGTCATGAAAACTATTTGTTATCTACCATTACAAGCCGGTATAAATTCCGGGAGTATTTGATGAGAGACAATGCCATCCCCCATTTTTAGGTCCATTGACTGAGTTATCGTAGCCACCACCGGCCATTGCATTGATGATTCCAGCGTCTGTATCGACATGGCCTTTGTATTCGGCTTCACCATGATCAACGCCACAACCCCCGTTCTGACCGTGGACGAATCCGATGTCTATTTCTGCAGCGGCATCATCGCCCGGGTACAGACGGCCGATTCAGACTGGGCGCTGATTCGTCTGGATCGTGAGGTCTTAACCCATGCCCCGCTGATCACCCGCCGGGCCGGCAAAGTGCCGGACCGCCAGGCCCTTGCCGTCATCGGCCATACCCTGGGACTGCCTCGAAAATATGCAAATAATGCCTGGGTTCAGGACAATCTCGCATCAGGCAGTTTTCAGGCGAATCTGGATACCTTCATGGGCAACTCCGGTTCGGCGGTGATTAATATGGCAACCTATGAGGTCGAAGGCATTCTGTATGCAGGAAATCCGGATTTCGTTCAGGACGGCAATTGCGACCGGATGTCACAATGCCCTGATACGGGCTGCCCGGAATGGGAACAGGCAACACGCACAACCGAATTCAGCGGCTTAATTCCAGTCTTTGATGTTTATCTCGGAACGAGTCCTGATACGATGGAGTTAATCTCTGCCGACAATCCGCGTCCCTGGCTCCAGACAAATATGCTCACTTGCGGTACAACCTATTTTTGGCAAGTCATAACCAAAACCAGTTGTACGCAGACGCCGGGACCTGTCTGGGTCTTTTCAACCAAACTGGCCGGCGACTATGACCATGATTGCGATGTGGACATGCTGGATTACGCCGTACTGACAGAGACCTGGATGCTCCAGAACTGTGACGCGTCCGACTTTTACTGCCAGGGAGCTGATATCGACAAGATGGGTTCTGTAAACCTGGCAGATCTGATGATTTTTGCAGGGCATTGGATGGAACGAATCAATCCTTAAGCCAGTGAAATGCTCTTATGGGAATGATTATCGAGCATCCAGTAAAGACACCTCCTGATGACTGCGAGTTGATGACCGCCATCGCCCGGGGCGATACCTCGGAGTTGGGCCGACTGTATTTGCGGCACAAAGAGCGGGTATTGGCGCTGGCATACCGAATTCTGGGACAATGGAATCTCGCCGAGGATGTATGCCAGGAAGCCTTTCTTCGGGTCTATCAGGGAGCGGAAAAATACAAACCCGAGGCCGAGTTTACCACCTGGCTGTACCGGATTGTTGTTAATTTATGCATGGATGAAAAACGCAAATCACAGCGGACTCAGACGATGCTTCACCATCAGGAAGAATCCAGGCATACTGACAGGAATAAAGAGTTTGCCAAAACTGAAAATACTGATATGTCTGACGCTATCTGGAAAGCGATTCAGACACTTAACCCCCGTCAGAAACGGGTCATCGTCCTGCACAAAATTGAAGGCCTGAATTATACGGAAATTTCCAATAAGACAGGCTGGACGAAATCGGCCATCGAATCACTGCTGGGCAGAGCCTATAAACGATTACGAAATGAGCTGATCATTCAACAGAAAAATAATCCTTGATTTCCACACCGTTATTTTGCCAGCATGTGTGCCAACCATGGTGTGGCATATCGAAAGGCTCTGGCGTGGCTGGGACACAGCAATTCCGAGATGCTGGATTTGTATTATCACCTCCACGATGACAGCAGCCGGAAGACGATGATGGAACTTGCCAAATCGGAAACATCTGAACTTGCTGATGATGATTTCGAAAATAAGACAGCCTGGGTTGAGTCGCTCGTGGCATTGTTGAGCCGTAACCGCTTTCCAGATAAACTGGATGCAAAACGAAAACAACAAGAATAGATGAATTCCACCTTGTGTGATAGTTTTTTCACATACCTATATAAGATGGTACAGCCCTTGCATTATTATCTTTCCACGTTTGAGTCGATTGATAAAAACCTTGTAATTTTGTGAAAAAACAACTAATCAAAACTAAAGCACATGAGTTTTATTGTCGATTAACTACAATTTTGTATTTGCCCTAATATTTTGGTACAATAATGTTGAAAGAAAACATAGCCGAAACAGGGACTTCCAGCCGTCCACTGAAGCAGCTTAACGCCCTGCATTCGATCTTGCAGATTATCAGCCATTGCTCGGGCCAGAAACAAATGCTCAATGAACTCCTGGATGTCCTGCGGGAACAGATGGGGATGTGTCGGGGCGTATTTATGCTGTCCACACCTGACGGGCGGGAGCTGGTTGTCGAGGCTGCCAGCCAGGAAGAAAAGCACTCCGAAGCCCACTCCGTTCGCTATCAACGGGGCGAAGGCATTACCGGCCGGGTTCTGGCCACAGGCCGGCCGGCAATCATTCCGCGTATTGCAGATGAACCGGAGTTTCGAGGTCGAATTCACCTGCGACAGGACAAATGCGATCGCGATTACAGCTTTATCTGTGTACCGATTACCCTGAATAATGAGATTATCGGCACCTTTGCCGTGGATGCTCCCGCCGGCAATATAGAGTATCTCAATGAAACCCAGCGATTTTTAAGCATTATCGCAGCGATGGTCTCCAACGATCTGCATCACCGTCGGGACTTATTGATCGAAAAGCAAAGTCTGACTGAAGAAAACGTCCGGCTCAAAAATGAATTGCGTGAAAAATACCGGCCCGACAATATTATCGGAAACGCAAATTCCATGCGGATGGTCTATCAGAAAATCCAGCAGGTCGCCGCTGGCACCACTACCGTGTTGATACGCGGCGAAACCGGTACAGGCAAAGAACTGGTGGCTTCGGCCGTGCACTACGCAGGGCCGCGCGCCAATAAACCCTTCATCAAAGTCAACTGCTCGGCGCTCAATGAAAATATTCTTGAAAGCGAACTATTCGGCCACGAAAAGGGGGCGTTTACCGGGGCAATTCAGAACCGCGTCGGCAGGCTCGAAGAAGCCAACGGCGGAACCTTATTTCTGGATGAAATTGGAGATTTTTCTCCCACCATCCAGGTCAAGCTGCTTCGGGTGCTCCAGGAAAAGGAGTTTCAGCGGGTCGGCAGCAATGTGACACTGAAAACCGATGTGCGTATTCTCGCGGCCACTAATCGTAATATCGAGCAGCTTGTCAAGGAAAATGCGTTCCGGTCGGATTTCTATTATCGGATCAATGTGTTTCCGATTTATCTTCCCCCACTGCGGGAACGCCGGGACGACCTGCTGCTGCTGGCGGACCACTTTATTGAAACGTTATCGCAAAAGCTGGGCAAAATAATCCGTCGAATCAGTACAACCGCCATCAACATGATGATGGCCTATCACTGGCCGGGCAATGTCCGCGAACTGGAAAACTGCATTGAACATGCCATCCTGCTGACCGACGACGGGGTGATTCATGGGTATCATCTGCCGCCCACACTGCAAATCCCGACCCATCAGGAGATGACCCCGCAGGGTACATTAAAAGCGCGTGTCGGACTGCTTGAACGGGATATGATCATCGACTCGCTCAAACGGTACAGCGGGCGAATCAGTTGTGTCGCTCGCGAACTGGGCATTACCGAACGCATGCTGCGCTACAAAATTCAAAAGCTGAATATTCAATACAAAAAATAATACCACCTCTCTGTGTCCCTGTGTTGACGCCGGTAAATACTATGCCGGCGTTTTTATACTGATCTTACTTAAAATTTCTCGGTTCGTCGCAGCTAATAAAGCTTTCAGCCACCAGCTTTCAGCAACAGCATTATCACCGCGGCTGCGTAGGGTAACGTTACCCCGTGAGTACGCGCGGCATAAAACGGCCCGTGGCCATCGCGGAATAATCATGCCCGTTGAGTATATTTTGCGACATTTATTTCCATCGATCGATTTGTGTGACAAATATTTCCAAGCCTCTTTAATTCTCTATTTTACAGCACCTTAGAGCTCATTCGACAAATATTCAATACCGCATTGTGGCGTCTTTTTAACAACTATTTCCATTTTCCCGTCGAAGCCTGCATTCATGTTAAATCCTTTGCGGTTATATTCTCCGCCGGATAATCCCGTTTTTTCATTCAATTTCGAGACATTCGAAATTCTTCTATAAGTTTTTTTTGATTTTCAGAATTCGGCACACCGCTTGCGATTAGATAACCAGAGTTTGTTGGTAAAACGTTTATAAAAGATTTATCAGGAGTTTCTTCAATGAGAAAGATTGCGATTTACGGCAAAGGCGGTATCGGAAAATCAACCACTACCCAGAATACGGTTGCGGCCCTGGCCGAGATGGGCAAGAAAATCATGGTGGTAGGCTGCGATCCCAAGGCCGATTCCACACGCCTGCTGCTGGGCGGACTGGCACAAAAGACCGTCCTGGATACCCTGCGTGAGGAAGGCGAAGACGTTGACCTGGATGATGTGCGCCGGCAGGGTTACGGCGGAACACTCTGCGTCGAGTCCGGCGGGCCGGAGCCGGGCGTCGGGTGTGCGGGGCGCGGTATCATTACCTCGATCAACCTGCTGGAGCAATTGGGCGCCTATAAAACAGAATTGGATTATGCGTTCTATGATGTGCTGGGCGACGTGGTCTGCGGCGGATTTGCCATGCCAATTCGTGAAGGCAAGGCCGAAGAAATTTATATCGTATGCTCCGGTGAAATGATGGCGATGTACGCGGCCAATAACATCTGCAAGGGTATTGTCAAATTCGCCGAGGCCGGCGGTGTGCGTCTGGGGGGCCTGATCTGCAACAGCCGAAAAGTGGACAATGAACGTGAAATGATTGAGGCTTTCGCAAAGAAACTCGGAACCCAGATGATCCACTTCCTGCCGCGCGACAACGACGTGCAGCGGGCCGAAATCAACCGCAAGACCGTCATCGACTGGAACAAGGAAGCGCCACAGGCCAATGAATATCGTACACTGGCCCGCAACATCGATCAGAACCAGATGTTCGTGATTCCCAAACCGCTGAAAATCGATGAACTGGAAAAACTGTTGCTGGATTACGGCATGCTGAATTGACAATACTCAACCCAACACAAGGAAAGGATAAATCAATATGATTATGATTCGTGCCATTGTTCGTCCCGAAAAGGTGGATGAAGTCCTGTCCGCACTAATGTATGCGGGCTTTCCGGCGGTAACCAAGATGGACGTTTACGGGCGCGGCAAGCAGCGTGGCGTTAAAATCGGCGAGATCACCTATGATGAACTGCCCAAGGAAATGCTGCTGACCGTCGTGCCCGACAGCGAAAAGGATTTTGTGATTGAAACCATCATGAAGGCCGCCCGCACCGGACCCAAGGGCGCATTCGGAGACGGCAAGATATTCGTTACTGCCGTCGAAGAAGTCTATACCGTCAGTTCCGGCCAAAAAGAAGTCTGACCAAAGGAGACTGTACCATGAAAGAAGTCATTGCGATCATTCGCATCAATAAGATGAACGAAACCAAGCGGGCGCTGGCGGACGCAGGTATTTATTCGCTGACGGCCAGAAAAGTCAACGGCCGGGGACGCGGAAAAATCAACACCCTGCTGCTCAAGGGTGCCGAAAACGGCTATGAAGAAGCCATCAATCAGCTCGGCTCCGGCCCCAGGCTCTTTCCCAAGCGGATGCTGACCATCGTCGTGCCCAATGCAAAGGTACCGACAGTGGTCAAGACCGTCATCGAGGTCAACAAAACCGGAAGCCCCGGCGATGGCAAAATATTTGTACAGCCGCTGCTGGACGCCATCCGCATCCGTACCGCGGAAAAAGGCGACAAAGCCCTCGACGAAAATAATGAATCCGTAAAACCCTAACCCAATGAGGTGTCACAATGGCGCATCAACCCGATCCATCAAAAATAAAAGAAAAATTGATTCAAAAATACCCGACCAAGGTCGCCCGAAAACGGTCGCAGCAGATTGTAATCAACCAGGTCGGCGACGATCAGGCAGTCCCGGAAATTACCGCCAATGTACGGACCACGCCGGGGATTATCACCCAGCGCGGCTGTACCTATGCCGGCTGCAAAGGAGTCGTATTGGGCCCGACCCGGGATATCGTCAATATCACACATGGGCCTATCGGCTGCGGTTTCTATTCCTGGCTGACCCGTCGAAACCAGACCCGCCCAGAGGGGCCTGAAGATGATAATTTCATGACCTACTGTTTTTCGACCGATATGCAGGACGACCAGATTATCTTTGGCGGAGAGAAAAAACTCCGCCAGGCAATCCAGGAAGCCTATGACCTGTTTCGGCCCAAAGCCATCGCGGTCTTTTCCACCTGCCCGGTCGGCCTCATCGGCGACGATGTGCACGCCGTCTGCCGCGAAATGAAAGAAAAACTGGGGATTAATGTCTTTGGTTTCAGTTGCGAAGGCTATAAAGGCGTCAGCCAGTCGGCGGGACACCATATCGCCAACAACCAGCTTTTCAAACATGTCATCGGCCGCGACGACACTGTCGATCCGCACCCGTTTAAAATCTGTATGCTTGGCGAGTATAATATCGGAGGCGATGCCTTTGTCATCGATGACATTCTCGAACGATGCGGAATCAAACTGGTCGCCACATTCAGCGGCAACAGCACCATCGGCAAATTTGAAAACGCTCATACCGCCGACCTGAACTGCGTCATGTGTCACCGGTCGATTAATTATGTCGCGGATATGATTGAAAAGAAATACGGCGTCCCGTGGATTAAAGTCAACTTTATCGGTGCCGAATCCACCGCCAAATCTCTGCGTAAGATTGCTGCTTATTTTGACAATCCCGAACTGACGGCACGCGTGGAAAAAGTGATTGAAGAAGAAATGAAAGCTCTTAAAACGATACGCAAAGAGATCAAAAGCCGCTGCGAAGGAAAACTGGCTATGCTGTTTGTCGGCGGCAGCCGGGCGCACCACTACCAGGATTTATTCAACGAAATCGGCATGAAAACCATCGCCGCCGGCTATGAATTCGCCCACCGCGACGACTATGAAGGCCGCAAAGTGCTGCCGACGATTCAGGTGGATGCCGACAGCCGCAATATCGAAGAGCTGACCGTCGAGCCGGATCCGGAAAATTATCGCCCGCGCCGCACCGAAGAGCAGCTCAGGATGCTTAACGAAAAAGGACTGGAAGTCCGGGGCTACGAAGGCATGATGCCCCAGATGGATAACCAGACGCTGGTCATTGACGACATCAGCCAGCATGAAACCGAGATGCTGCTTGAGATTTATAAACCCTCGATATTCTGTGCCGGCATCAAGGAAAAATTCGGCGTACAGAAATCCGGCATCCCCTGCCTGCAGCTCCACAGTTATGACTACGGCGGCCCGTTTGCCGGATTCAAAGGCGCTGTCAACTTCTACAAAACCGTGGACCGGATGGTCAATACTCAGATCTGGTCCTTTATCAAGGCTCCCTGGCGGGTTAATGGAAAACCGCTGCTGGAAGCGGAATTAGTCAACAGTTAACTCTCGAAATGAGGATTTTATGTTACTACGTCATACGACACCACACATTCAGGAACGGTCGGCACTGACCATCAATCCGGCCAAAACCTGTCAGCCCATCGGCGCGATGTATGCGGCGCTGGGTATCCACCGCTGTTTGCCGCACAGCCACGGTTCTCAGGGCTGCTGTTCCTATCACCGCAGCACTCTGACCCGGCATTATAAAGAACCGGTCATGGCCGCCACCAGTTCATTCACCGAAGGTTCGTCCGTCTTCGGCGGCCAGAGCAACCTGCTGCAGGCCATTCACAATATCTTTTCGATTTATGAGCCGGATGTCATTGCAGTCCATACCACCTGCCTGTCGGAAACCATCGGCGATGATATCCCGCAGATTATTGCCGCCGCAAGAGACAAGAAATTCATCCCCGAAGGCAAATACGTCATACACGCCAACACGCCAAGCTATGTCGGCTCGCATGTGACAGGCTTTTCCAACATGGTCAAAGGGATGGTTTCATATTTTTCCGAGCCGGGACCGCAGACCAAGACGATCAATATTATCCCCGGCTGGGTCGAACCGTCGGACATGCGTGAAATCAAACGCCTCTGTGCCATGATGGGGATAAAAACCATCCTGTTTCCGGACACATCCAATGTGCTGGATTGCCCTCAGACCGGCACACTCGAATTCTATCCCAAAGGCGGCACTCCCATCGCGGATATCCAGCGTACCGGCCAGAGTCAGATGACCCTGGCACTGGGCCGCACTGCATCCCTGGCCGCTGCCCGTGAACTGGACACCAAATGCAAAGTGCCCTGTGAGGCTCTCGAACTGCCTATCGGAATTCGTTCCACAGACCGGTTTATCGACACACTTCGTCGTGTTTCCCGCGTCGATATCCCCGCCTCACTGGAAGACGAACGCGGCCGGCTGATGGACATCATCACCGATATGCACCAATACTTCTACGGCAAACGCGTGGCGCTGTGGGGCGACCCGGATCAATTGGTCTCGCTGACGGAATTCCTGGTCGATCTGGATATGCGGCCGGTCTATATCGTCACCGGCACCCCCGGCAAGAAATTCCTGTCTCGGATCGAAAAGGCTCTGCAGGGCAAAGTCCCGGAGGCCCAGGTTCGGGAAGGCGCCAATGCCGACATGTTCCTGATGCATCAGTGGATCAAACAGGAAAAAGTGGATTTACTCATCGGCAATACCTACGGCAAATACATCAGCCGCGATGAGGATATTCCGTTGCTGCGTTTCAGTTTCCCGATTCTGGATCGCATTGGTCATTCGTATTTTCCGACCGTCGGTTATACCGGCGCCATGTATATCCTCGAAAAGATTCTCGGCCTGCTGATGGACCGACAGGATCGAGACGCGCCGGAAGAAAGTTTTGAATTAGTGATGTAAGCCAATCCCGGATAAGAATGGAACCTTCCCATGTCAGGCATTCTGGAAAAAAGACAAAAACAGATACACCGCAAAGGCGGACAGCCGTTCGAGATGGCGTGTGAAAAACACAGCCTGGCCGGAGCGGTCAGCCAGAGGGCCTGTGTCTTCTGCGGCAGCCGGGTAGTCTTATACCCCATCGCCGATGCCCTGCACCTGATTCATGGTCCGGTGGGCTGTGCCGCCTATACCTGGGATATCCGCGGAGCGTTATCCTCCGGCCCGCAACTGCACCGGATGAGTTTCACCACCGACCTGCGGGAACAGGATGTCATCCACGGCGGCGAAGAAAAATTATATCGCTGCCTGACAGAATTGATTGCCCATTACCAGCCGCGGGCGGCGTTTGTCTATTCCACCTGCATCGTCGGCGTCATCGGCGACGATGTCAAAGCGGTCTGCAAACGCGTCGCCCGGGAAACCGGCCTGACGGTTATCCCGGTCGCATCCGAAGGATTCAAAGGCACAAAAAAAGACGGCTATCGCGCCGCCTGTAATGCCCTGTCGCAATTAGTCGGCACCGGCGATACCTCACAAATCGGCCCGATGAGCCTGAACATCCTCGGCGATTTCAATATCGCAGGCGAAACCTGGATGATTCGCGATTATTACCATCGTATGGGTGTTGAAGTCGTCTCCACCATCACTGGCGACGGACGGGTGGATGATATCCGACGCGCTCACGGTGCCAAATTGAATGTCGTGCAATGCAGCGGTTCGATGGTCCATCTGGCCCGACACATGCAGGAAAAATACGGCATCCCGTATATCCACGTCTCGTATTTCGGCATTCAGGATATGAGCAGAGCCTTGTACGATGTGGCGGAATTCTTTGCCGACAATAAAGTACTGGAACGCACCCAATCACTGGTTCGCCAGGAAATCCAGAGGGTCATGCCCGAAATAAACCGCTATCGTCGGGAGTTACAGGGCAAAAAAGCCGGTATCTATACCGGCGGCGCCTTCAAAGCCTTTTCACTGGTCGATTCGCTGCGTCTGCTGGGCATCCAGACTGCCTTCGTCGGCTCGCAGACCGGCGGTCCGGAGGATTACCAGCGTCTTGAAGCCTTCTGTGATGAAGGCACAATTATTGTCGATGATGCCAACATCATGGAACTGGTTCGATTCGCTCAGGAAACCCGCATTGACCTGTTTATCGGCGGCGTCAAAGAACGCCCCGTTGCTTATAAACTGGGCCTCGGATTCTGTGACCATAATCACGAACGCAAAATATCGCTGGCCGGATTTGAGGGCATGCTCAATTTTGCCCAGGAAGTCCACACCACCATCATGAGTCCGGTCTGGAAACTGGTTGGCAACCGTAATCCCCGGACAGGGAGAAATTGATATGGCCTCACAATCTTCGACAATCGCCGTTTCCACACGCAATCCTTGCAGAATGTGTACCCCGCTGGGTGCCACGATAGTCTTCAGTGGAATCGCCGATGCGGTCCCCTTCCTGCACGGTTCCCAGGGATGCAGCACCTATATTCGCCGGTACCTGATTGGCCATTTCCGCGAACCGGTGGATATCGCCTGTTCCAATTTCGGTGAATCCTCCGTGATTTTCGGCGGCTGGCAGAATCTGCATACCGGAATCCACGCCGTCATCGAACAATACCATCCCCGCCTGATTGGCATCGCCACGACCTGTCTGGCCGAAACCATCGGAGAGGATATCCCGCAGATGATTCATCGGCTCGAACAGGAACTGTCGGAGGATGGCCCGATTCTGGTATCGGTTTCAACCCCCAGTTATCAAGGCTCGCACAGCGATGGATTCCATCGGGCGGCCAAAGCGGTTGTTGAAAAACTGGCCCAGCCCGGCCCGGCGGGCCGACATATCAACGTGTTTAGCGGAATGATTTGCCCCGAAGACATCCGCCATCTCAAGGATATCTTTGTCGAGTTTGGATTGGAATCGACCCTGCTGCCTGATTACAGCGACGCCCTGGACGGCGGCATCTGGAGCCGATACGAAAAAAACATTGAATCCGGAACACCCATCGAGTCCATTCGCCGCTGCGGGCAGGCTCAGGCCACTATCGAGTTCAGCTCAACCGGTGATTTTTCCACTTCGGCGGGTGAATCCCTCCTGCGGCGGTTTGGAACCCCTTTATATACGCTGCCTTTACCCATAGGCGTCCGGCTGAATGATAAATTCTTCGAGCGGCTCAGCGTCTTATCCGGCAGGGATATCCCGACCCGCTATACCGCCCAGCGCAACCGGCTGATCGATTCATATATTGATGCACATAAATATGTCTTTGGCAAAAAAGCCGTGCTCTATGGCCCGGCCGACTGGGTCGCCGCCCTGGCAATTTTCCTCTGCGAAATCGGCATGGTACCTGTCCTGTGTGCCGCCGGAGACCATAAAGGCACCCTGCAGGAATACCTGCGGGAACATATTCCTGATACGATGGATTCCATTGCAGTCGTCGAAGATACGGATTTCGTTTCAATCGAACAGATGGCCGCAGGACTTAAACCCGACATCCTCATCGGCGACGGCAACGGTTATAAAATGTCCCGAAATCTCAATGTCCCGCTGGTCCGGCTGGGCTTGCCGATACACGACCGCATTGGCGCCTCGCGTATGACCGCCATCGGTTATCAGGGCACCCAGCAATTGTTCGACCGAATCGTAAACACAATACTGGAACATCAACAAGATAACTGTTCTATTGGTTATACCCACTTATAACACCATAGAAAGGATTAAAAAAAGAAAACGAGGCTGTATGATGACACTGGACAAAACCAAACACCCCTGTTTCAATGAAAATGCAAAATCGCAATTCGGACGGATACACCTTCCCGTAGCCCCGAAGTGCAATATCCAGTGCAATTTCTGCGATCGCAAATATGACTGCGTCAACGAGAATCGCCCCGGCGTAACCAGCACCGTCCTGACCCCAATACAGGCGGTTACTTATCTCCATAAGATGATGGAATTGATGCCCAATTTGTCGGTCGTCGGAATCGCCGGCCCTGGAGATCCCTTCGCTAATCCGGAAGAAACGATGGATACCCTGCGTCGCGTGCGTGCGGACTTCCCATCCATGCTCTTGTGTGTCGCCTCCAACGGCCTCAATGTAGCCCCTTATGTGGAGGAGATGGTCAAACTCAACGTCACCCATCTGACCATGACCATCAATGACGTGGACCCGGACATCAGCCAGGTGATTTATTCCTGGGTTCGGGACGGCAAAAAAATCTATCGCGGCCGGGCCGCTGCTGAAGTTCTGCTGTCACATCAAATGGAGTCTTTGCGTCTGTGCCGGCAGAAAGGCCTGACCGCCAAAATCAATTCAATCCTGATTCCCGGCGTCAACGACCATCATATCGCTGATGTCGCCCGCGTCGTGGCTGAACAGGGTGCGGATTTATTCAACTGTATCGGGATGTGCCATGTCCCCAATACACCATTTGCAGAAATTATCCCCCCCGGCAAAGAAACTGTCGAAGCCGTACGCCGTCAGGCGGAATGTTATCTGCCCCAGATGCGGCACTGTACCCGTTGCCGGGCTGATGCTGTCGGCTGCCTGGGGCAAAGTGTCTCCCATCAGGCCATGACACTGATGCGGCAGATCGCTTCCGGTATTGAATCCACTCCGCACCGGCCCTATGCTGCGGTTGCCACCATGGAGGGAGTATTGATTAATCAACACCTTGGACGCGCAGCCAATGTCCATATTTATGGATTCGAAAATAACCAGGTTCAATTGATTGAAACACGAACTACGCCTCCGGCCGGTGACGGCGACCTGCGATGGCAGCAGCTTGCCGAAATCCTCCATGACTGTCAGGCGTTTTTCACCTGCCAGGCAGGTCCCGCACCGGTCCGAGCCATGGAAACCTACGGGGTTAAAGTTATTCAAACCGAAGGCCTGATTGAACTGGTCCTGAAAGACTTTTTCGAAGGTAAACCGATTGTATCCATACCCAAACCCAGCGTCTGTCAATCCGGATGCGCCAAAGCAAAATCCGCCAGCGGGTGCGGTTGTTCAGCTTAAACCTTAACTCAGGAGATTCATTATGAAAAAACCAAAACATCATATTTTCATCTGTAACAGTTTTCGTCTGGGCGGCGACCCCCAGGGCGTCTGCAACAAAAAAGGCGCTCCCGGCCTTATGCAGTATGTGGAAGAAGGGATTTTAGACCGCGGGCTGGACGCCATGGTATCCAGCACCGGCTGCCTGAAAGTCTGCGACCGCGGCCCGGCCATGGTGGTTTATCCTGAGGGATGGTGGTATGGAGAACTCACCGAAGAGCGTGTGGACGAAATTCTCGACGCCATGCAGGAAGGCAAGGCCGTCGAGGAGTACTTATTATGCTGAGGTAAATTATGGAACCGTTCAATACCTCCAATCATTTGGTCGAAATCGTGGATAGCACCCTGCGTGACGGCGAACAGGCCGCCGGCGTGGTATTCAGTATCGAGGATAAACTCGCTATTGCCCAAAAACTGGCCGCAATCGGCGTGCATGAACTAGAAATCGGCGTTGCCGCCGCAGGCCACCAAGAACAAACCGCCATGCGGGAAATCATCAACCTCGGACTGACCTCCCGGCTGACTGTCTGGTGCAGAGCCGTCGAGAAAGATTTACTGCAAGCCGCCGCCTGCGGTGCCCGGGCAGTCCATATTTCATTTCCGGTCTCCGATATCCTGCTACAAGCTCAATACAAAGACGGATTCTGGGTTATGGAACAAATCCGCTCCCTGATTCCTGCTACACGGGATCGCTTTGAATTTGTTTCCATTGGCTTACAGGACGCCTCCCGGGCCGAACTGACATTTCTATATCAGATCTGCCGCCTGCTCCAAGACAGCGGCATCAACCGCATCCGCCTGGCTGACACCGTCGGCATCTGGGATCCGATGATAACCTTTGAAACGCTGCATCGCATCCGTCAGCAGTTTCCCGACCTGTCGCTTGGATTTCACGCACACAACGACCTCGGCATGGCCGCCGCCAATACGATAGCTGCCATTCGTGCCGGCGTCGGCAGCGTGGATGTGACCGTCAACGGCCTTGGAGAACGAGCCGGCAATGCGGCCCTTGAAGAAGTGGTCATGGCCTGTCGAGTCGCGCTGCAAATCGATTGCGGCATTGACACCCATTCACTGACCGATTTATCGCATTGGATCGGGCAGCTCTCTGCAAGACCCATCCCCTTCCAGAAACCCATCACAGGCAAAGGAGTGTTTCTGCACGAATCAGGGATTCACGTCCATGCCATGCTGCACGACTGCCGCAGTTATGAGGCATTTATGCCCGAATCCATTGGACGGACCCGCGAAGACTTTGTCATCGGCAAACATTCCGGAAGAGCGGCCCTGCGGGTGATGATGGAACGATGGGGAGTCTCCGTCCAGTCCCACATGGAAAATCAGCTCATTCATTTAGTGCATCAGACTGCGACAACGCAAAAACGTGCCCTGACGCAAGAGGATGTATGGAAGCTTTATCGTCAGTTGGAAGGACAATAACATCCGACCAGGGCAGGACTGAATCATCCATACCATCGCAGAAATCATCGGAATTGGGCCTCGTGTCAGTCATCCGCCGTCTCCCGGCATCAAACTTCATTCATCACGAACCCAAAACATGGCCGCAGAAGGCAGACTAATCGTCTTGCAGTCCTGATCGTTCCCAATCGCAAAGCACCTGGCCGCTCGCCTCGGGGCTGTAAGTTCAATATCGGAAGGAACCTGGCTGGAATGAAAATGCATCGCCACCGCCGCCCCCATGTCGATAACCCGTATCGACCCATGCAGCACACAATCCCCCGCAAGGGGCGGATGCCCCACATCACAAAGCATAACATCTTCAGGACGAATACCAAGACATATTGCCGTGCCCGCCGGGGCCCGACCCCCAAGCCGAAAGCGATGCTTCAGCATCGGACAGTCCGCAATGATGTGGCCCTCAGCCGCCTCGGCCACCATGGCGGGAAACAGGTTCTTGACCCCCAGAAAACGGGCCGCAGCAAGACTGCCCGGAGCCCGGTAGATCGTCGTTTTGTCACCACTTTGTACCTGGCGACCGCTTATCAACACCGTAATCTTCTCTGCAAGAAAGTAGGCTTCGGTCATATCGTGAGTGATAAGCAGCGAAGAAAGACCTCGCTCGTGCTGTAATGCTTTGACCAGCCACCATAATTCTCTGCGGAGAGTCTCATTCAGGGCGGTAAATGGCTCATCCAGCAATACAAGGCGGGGACCGGCTGCCAGGGCGCGCACCAGGGCTACACGCTGACGCTCGCCCCCGGACAGGGTATCAATACGCCGGTTGAGAAGACTGCCGATGTCTGTCATTTCGATAAGCCTGTCAAGCAGAGGCTTAAATTCGACGGCTGCAAGCCTGCGGGCACGGGCACTATAGCACAGATTATCATATACCGACAAATGCGTAAATAAGCCCAGATGCTGCGGAACATAACCCAGGCAGCGGTGTTCCATCGGCCAGTGATGGATATCTTTACCCCCCAGGCAGATTCGCCCGGACATGACGGGCAGCAACCCCAGTATCGCTCGCAGTAAAGTGCTTTTACCGGAGCCGGAAGGTCCAATGATGGCATGACACTCACCCTCCCAAATCGACAGGTTAATGTCTTCGAGAGAGAAGCAGCCATTCCGTGTACAAAGAGACTCGATCTCAAACATGCCTGCTCCTCCTCAACAGACAGCGTGCCGCATACAGCGAAGCAAGACCAATGCCCGCCAAAATGAATATCAGCGCCACTGTCCCCTCAATATCAGCACTGGACAATCGCATGAAGATGGCAATCGGCAGGGTTTCGGTGCGCATTGCCATGCTGCCCGCCACCATCAGCGTCGCGCCAAACTCGCCAAGTGCCTTGGCCCACGTAAGAATAAATGCAGCGATTAGACCGTTTCGCGCCAGCGGCAGCGTGACCGTAAAAAAAACATAAGAAGGACTTCCCCCCAGGGTGCGGGCTACGGTCTCCAGTTCAATAGGCACCTCTTCGAAAGCCGTCTTGAGCATGCGCACTGCCAGGCCGAGAGTCGTGACGAACTGCGCCAGCACGATGCCCGCAAAGGTAAATACAAAGTATATCACGTTGTGTTGCAACCATGTCCCCAATGGATTGTTGAAGAAAATAAGCAGAATCGCCCCCAGTGCCGCCGGGGAGATGATAATGGGAAATTCCAGCACCGTCTCAACCGCTTCTTTGCCCCAAAATTTGTATCGCGACAACCCGTAGGCAGCAGGGGTAGCCAGCAGCAATGTCAGCGCTGTGGCCGTCGTGGCCGCCAGCAAAGACAAGTTCACAGAGAACTGCGTGCGGTCGGAAAACAGGGTTTCTCGCAGCATTGCCGCGTCCAGAAACCACATCAGCGAAAGGATGAGTCCGCCGTATATGGCCAGAACCGCCAGGCACGCTCCTATACTGATGTGCTTAAGATGAATCACGAAACTATTTTCTCAGCCATTCAGCGGGCACCACATACTCGCCGCCCACGGTTTTTTTGTCGCCAAGCCAGACAAACGCTTCCTCGGGGGATGTAAAATAGTGATATCGGGCAAAAATCGCTTTCCCCTCCGGGCCCGAAAGAAAATCAATGAACGATTGGGCCGCAGCACGATTCCGTGTAAATCTCGATACGGCTGCGGGGATATAGCCGACCCGCGGAACCTGCTCCTTAGCCAGTGGAATGGTTTCGATCCGATTCGGATCCCAGTACTCAAACACGCTCCATCCAATGACGGCATCAGCCTGCTTCAGCGATATTGCCGTAGCGGTTTTTTCGCAGGACGCAGTGTAGTTGGCAAGGTTTTTCTTGAAGGCCGCCTTCTCGTCAGGGCTGAATCCCTGCTCCAGAATTTCGACGGCATAGATGCCAACACATACGCCTTCCGGATTGGCGATAGCCACGCGAAGGCCCGGCCTGAGCAAATCCTTCAAGGTTCGAATGGTATGGGGATTACCCTTTTGCACATTCATGGCCGGCACCAGATAAACTATCACCTTTTCTGTCTCGGCAATGACATCGCCTTCGCGTTTCGCCTTCTCCATATAATCGGAAGAACCCGGAAAATAAATGTCGCCGCATTTGGCAAGTTTCATCTGCGACAGCACATATCCGGAACCGCCGAATACCACATCAACTTGAACTCCGGTTTTTTGTTCATAGACCCTGGCTGCTTCTTCAGTAGGCGGTTTGGACGCGGCACCGGCATAGACTAAAAGCCGTTCGGATGCCTGAGCGGAAGAGGCAAATACTCCCACTGTCAGACCATACATCACCGCCAGATAAATGTGTTTGTACGATTTCATCTTTTGATCCTTTCCTCAATTACACTGATGCTCACTATGTTCCGTTTCGAGACGGCTGAAGATCGTTCAGCCATCAGCTTCCATCAACCGCATTGCATCGCCGCTATACGTTGGACACAACTACATTTTTGTCATATTGATTCCAAAATATTACAAAAATGCAGACCGCTTAAACATTCCTGCGTGCCAATTACAGCAAGGTACGGCATAATAAACGTCCGTTAGAAGAATATGCACATTCTGTGCCAGATGGATACACTGTGCCGCCCTTCAATGAAAAACCAAATAATCGACTCCGGCGAATATCGCCATAAAGGAGTATAACCCTGACGACGCCTGCAAAATTCACACAAATGGAAATATTGTCGATCGTCCAAGATATTGATATTTTCCCATGAACAGCATTCAAAAGACTTGCAAAAAATCAAAAATTGGTTAATAAAGAACCATTCGCTGCGACAGGAAACTTACCGCAACTCAATAAAAGCGATATAGTACGATTTTGAAAGAAGATGGGATGACTGGTTTTTGCCCGCCACCCCCACGACTATCCGTCGCCCCGAGCCGGTTATCCCTGGCAGGTTGCTCTCCAGCAGAGCCTGCGTCCATTTGACCAGCCCTTGCTATTGTCTGTTGATTTCTCATATCTGTCAAGTTTTTTCTATGACGCTTTCCGCAGGGCTTTTCGGGCTTCTCTGGCTTCGGTCAGCTTGCGTTCCCGCTGTGCCTGGATGG